>WNGI01004131.1_pt1 | contig 24042 bp, 25 predicted proteins | sample 5400621 | NCBI WGS metagenome assembly WNGI01 (sample SAMN13153374, study PRJNA577476) | soil metagenome | isolation source: 20 cm soil or saprolite under Garry oak tree replicate 1 | place: USA:California | collected 2016-06-15 | reverse complement strand
CGAGGACCACCACCGCCAGGCACGCGGCGATGAGGCCGTACATCGGCACGTGCACGTGCGTGTCCTGTACGAGCAACGCCGTATCCACCTGATGCGGCGCCACCTCGGCGAACTGGCTCATCGTCATCGGGTGCTCGACTACCACCGTGCTCTCGGGGGGCATCGGCATCGACATCTCGGGCGAAGCGTAGGTCGCCGCCACCGCCTTGGGGCTGAACCCGGCGTATAGCGCGACCATCCAGCCGCCGAAGCCGTAGGCGAGGCCGAACGTGAGCAGCAGGCAGGTGACCAGCCACTTCACCCGCACGTCGGCGTGAGACAGGTCATACAGCATGGGAGCGCTCCGTCCTAGAAGAGGTACACGAGCTCGACGACGGCGAGCACGTGTGTGCGCTGGAAAAGACCGCTGTGGGTCTCGAAGAACGCCGCGCTTGAGTGGTCGATCCGCACGGCTGGTCGCAGCGCGAAGGCGGGGAGGCGGAACGAGGTGTGCTCGATCGCGCTGAAGATCCCCTCCTGCGCCTCGCGGTAGAAGTACCAGGGTGAGATCGTGAGCGACGTGAGCGTCTGCGGCGTTCCCGTGGTGAAGCCGTCGGGGTCGTCGAGCACCTCGCCACGCACGGTCACGCCGGTGGAGCGTCCCAGCCGCCAGAACGCCGTCACGGCGCCGCCGGTCCACGTCGCGACTGTACCGCCGGCGCGCTGCCGGCCGTGATTGAACTCACCCCCCACGATGAAGTGCGGTCCGCTCTGGACGGTGACGTCGCCCGTCACGAGTGTACGCGGGTCGGCGTTGGTTGCCGCCCCCTCCGGCCCGTACAGCGCGGTCACGCCGAACGCTGCGCCGTCGACGGGCAGCACCTCGAGCCGCAGCCCCCCGGTTTTCCCCGAGTTGTTATCGACCTCCGCTTCCCATCCGTTGGCCGCGATCACCGCCGCCGACACCGTCGGGCTCAGCGTGTAGCGGGCGACGAGCCCCGTGAGCTTGGCGGGCCGCGCCAGCTCGAAGTTGAAGGAATTGGTGGGGAGCAGGTTGAGCGGCTCATCGTCGCGCTCGAATCCCAGCGGCGCATCGAACCGGCCGAAGCTGACGTTGAGCGCCGAGGCGCCGGGCGGCGTCCAGCTCACGATGAGGTTGTCGATCTCGATCTCGGTCGCGGTGGCACCGCTGTCGTCCTCCGCGACGTGCGTCGTCAGCTGGCCGAACAGGTAGAGATGATCCGACCAGGGCCGGAACAGGCTGACGGCGAGCTTCGACGCCAGCGCGGAATTGGTCGCTTGCTCACGATCCCAGGAGTACGATCCAACCGCGAACCCGGTGACGGTTACCGGTTTGGGGGCTTCGAACGTGACCTCACGCTCCTGCGCGCCGGCCGCACCAGCGGCCAAGCCGAGGAGCGCACAGCACAAGGCGGTGCGCATGCTCCTCCTCCAGAATTGTGTGAAGCGAGTCGCCGACCGAGATCAGGCCAGGGCGATTGGAGGAGGGGTGAGGGGATCCGGGGAAAAAGCCGGGAAGAGGGAAGGGGGAAGGGGGAAGGGGACAGCGGTCTCGCCGGTCAGGATCAGCCCAGATATTGGCGAGGGCGTCAGCGCGGCCGCCGACGGCAGCAGATCGCCGCCCCCAGTCATCTGCTCGCAGAAGCACGGGGCGCCCGGCGGCACCGCCGGCACGTGATGTCCATGCTCGCTGTGCAGCAGCGTATGATGCCGGCACGCCAGCACCGCCTGTAGGGTAATCCCGCCAGGCCCGGCGCCGAGCCAACAGCCGGCGGCGAGAAGCAGGGCGAGCAGACTGCCGCGTCGCATGGGCTGCAGTCTAGCCGCCACCCCGAGGGTGGCGCAACCCAACGGCGTGTGAGTAGTCTGTAGGTCCGACCATGTCTCCCCTGCCGCCCACCGCCACCCCCGACGGGGGGACCATCGACTTCCGGGACGGGCGCTGGATCGTCCCCGACCAACCCACCATTCCCTTCATCGAGGGCGACGGCACCGGGCCCGACATCTGGCGCGCCGCGCAGCGCGTGTTCGATGCCGCCGTGAAAACGGCCGGGAACGGTCGGGGCGTCGCGTGGCGCGAGGTGCTCGCGGGCGAAAAGGCGTTCAAGCAGACCGGCAGCTGGCTCCCCGAGGAGACGCTCGAGGCGATCCGCCAGTATCGCGTCGCCATCAAAGGGCCGCTCACCACGCCGGTGGGCGGCGGGGTCCGCTCGGTCAACGTGTCGCTGCGCCAGCTCCTCGACCTCTACGCCTGCATCCGGCCGGTCCGCTACTTCCCGGGCGTGCCCTCCCCGGTGCGCGAGCCGCACAAGCTCGACGTGGTCATCTTCCGCGAGAATGTCGAGGACGTCTACGCCGGGATCGAGTACGAGGCGGGGACCGACCAGGCGAATCGCGTGCGCGACTTCCTCGTCCGGGAAATGGGCGCGAAGATCCGCGAGCACAGCGCCATCGGCGTCAAGCCGATGTCCAAGTTCGGCTCGCAGCGGCTCGTCGTGAAGGCGATCCAGTACGCCCTCGACAGCGGGCGGCCCTCGGTCACCCTCGTGCACAAGGGCAACATCATGAAGTTCACCGAGGGCGCGTTCCGCGACTGGGGCTACCAGGTCGCGCGCGAGCGCTTCGGCGACCGCACCCTCCACGAAGGACAGGAAGCGGGCGGCACGGCGGGAAAGATCATCGTCAAGGATCGCATCGCCGACGCCATGTTCCAGCAGGTGCTGCTGCGGCCCGACGAGTATTCCGTGATCGCCACGCCGAACCTCAACGGCGACTACCTCTCCGACGCCTGCGCGGCACAGGTCGGCGGGCTGGGCATGGCCCCCGGCGCCAACATCGGCGACGGCGTCGCGGTGTTCGAGGCGACGCACGGGACAGCCCCCAAGTACGCGGGCCAGGACAAGGTGAATCCCGGCAGCGTGATCCTCTCGGGGGCGATGCTGTTCGAGCTGCTGGGCTGGAAGGACGTGGCGACGGCGATCATCCGCGGCCTCGAAGGCGCCATCGCCGCCAAGCGGGTCACCTACGATTTGGCCCGCCAGATGCCCGGCGCGACCGAGGTCTCGACCTCGGCCTTCGGCGAGGCGATAATCCAGCATCTCCCATGAAGAGCGCCATCGTCACGACCCCCGCGGGGGATCTCGAGACTCCCCTCCTGGCGGTGATCGTTCCAACCGGCACCACGGTGCCCACGTCCCTCGCCGCGCTCGACCGGGCCACGGGCGGGATCGTCGCGCGCGCGATCACCAGCGGCGACTTCAAGGGCAAGCGGGACGAAGCGCAACTGCTGTACCCGGTCTCCGGCAAGATCCAGCGACTCCTGCTCGTGGGCGTCGGGAAGGGGACCGACGTGAGCCGCAGCGCACTGCGCCGGGCGGCCGCGGTGGCGGCGAAGCGCGCGCGCCAGCTCGGCGCCAAGACCTTCGCCCTCCTCGCCGCCGCGGAGGCGCGCACCGGCGTGAAGCCCAAAGACTGGGGACAGGTGGCGGTGGAGGGCGCCGCGCACGGTGCCTGGATCTTCACGGACATGAAGCAGGCCACCGAGGAGCCACGGGTCGACGTCGAGGCCGTGGAGGTGATCGCCGACGCCAAGGAGGCGAAGGAGACCGAAGCGGGCCGGCGCATTGGGGAGGCGACGGCGGCGGGAGCCCGGTACACCCGGCGCCTGCAGATGCTCCCCGGAAACGTCTGCACGCCGACCTACCTCGCCGATCAGGCCGCCGCGCTCGCCAACAGGCACGGGTTCGGCGTCACGGTGCTCGATCTCGCCGCCATCAAGAAGGAAGGGATGGGCGCCCTTCTCGCGGTGGCGCAGGGATCGGTGCAGGAACCCCGCTTCATCGCGATGGAGTACAAGGGCGCGGGGGGGGGGGACGCCGCGCCGGTGGTCCTCGTAGGCAAGGGCGTCACCTTCGATTCGGGCGGTATCTCGATCAAGCCGGCGCAGAGCATGGAGGACATGAAGTTCGACATGTCCGGCGCGGCGGCCGTCCTGGGCACGTTCGAAACCCTGGGAATGCTCAAGCCCAAGCTCAACGTCATCGGCCTCATTCCCTCGACGGAGAACCTGCCCTCCGGCACCGCCATCAAACCCGGGGACGTGGTGAAGAGCCACTTCGGCAAGACCATCGAGGTCGTGAACACCGACGCCGAAGGGCGGCTGATCTTGTGCGATGCGCTGTCGTGGGCGCGTCGGTACAAGCCTGTCGCCGTTCTCGATGCCGCGACGTTGACCGGCGCGGTGAGTATCGCCCTCGGCAAGGAAGCGATCGGGCTCATGGGGACCGACGAGGCCCTGATGACGGAAGTCCGCGACGCGGGGGAGCGGGCGGGCGAGCGCTGCTGGCCGCTGCCCCTGTGGGAGGAGTACCGCGAGCTGGTCAAGTCCGACATCGCCGACGTGCGCAACTCGGGCGGCCGCGGCGCCGGGACCATCGCGGGCGGGTGGTTTCTGCGCGAGTTTGTCGAAGGCTTCCCGTGGGCACACCTCGACATCGCCGGCACCGCCTACACCGACAGCGAGGGTCCCCACCAGGTGAAGGGACCGACGGCGATCGGCGTGCGGTTGTTCACCGAATTCCTGCTGCGGCGCGCCGGCGCTTGAGCCGGCGGTGGGCAGCGCTCTGCGCCGCGGCCGTCCTCGGGCTCGCGGCGGCTCCCCTCCCGGCGGCCGCCCAGGCCGACACGACCGCCCGCGATACGGCCCGGACTCGCCTGCGCGACTCCACGCCCGCTCCTCCAGACACGATTCCGCATTACCTCGCGACGTTTGCCCTCCCGATCCCCGCCGGGCCGCTGCCGCGCGGGACCCGCTACACCTTCGACGCTGACTCGCTGCGCTTCTCCGACGTCACGACGCTCGCCGATTTGCTGTTGCACGTGCCCGGCGTCTACATCGCCCGCGGCGGCGCCTACGGGGCGCCGGAGGTCGTGTTGTACGGGGCCCGCGGCGCGCAGGGGATCGAAGTGTATTGGGACGACGCGCCGTACCTGCCGTTGGGCCGCGACTCCGTCTATCTCGACGTGGCCCGGATCCCGCTGGCGCCGCTCGAGCGCGTGGACGTCGTCGTGCTGCCGTCCGTGGTGCGTGTGTACCTGACGACCGCCCGCCAGCGCTCGACCATCCCCTCGAGCAGTATCCGCATTCAGACCGGCGACCTGTCCGTCGCCGACTATCGCGGTACCTTCGCGCGACGCTGGCGCTCGGGGCTGGGGCTGGCGGTCGTCGGTGACTGGAACGCGATCAACGACGATGCGGGAACCTCCACGACCGCCTTCAACGGTGTGGACCTGTGGCTCAAGGCAGAGTACATCCCCAACGGTCGTCTGGGGATCTCCTACGAGACTCTCAGCTCCACCTGGGACCGCAGCGCGCGCACCGGCGTCGTGGAGCGCTGGCGCTTCAAGCGCCAGGACGGCCTGCTCCGAGTGTTCGCCGGGACGCGCGCCGACGGGTTGGGGCTGCGGGTCGAGGGCGCGCTGCTGCGCACCTCCCTCAGCCGCGACACGGCGATTGCCGGCCGCTCCGTTGCGTTGGGACAGGTGACAGCACGTCAGACGTGGCGCCGGGCGAGCCTGGCGGTGACGACCCGGGTCACGGATTTCCAGCCGCGCTCGTCGCTCGAAGCCCAGGGTGGCTGGACCCCGGTGGGACCGCTCACGCTGGCGGCCGACGGCCGCATCGCGCGGTACGCCGGCACCCGCACGGGCCGGCGGGCGCACGCCAGCGCCGCGCTGACGCTGCCCCTGGGCTTCTCGCTCCACGGCGACGTGGCGTCGACGCGGGACGTCCCGGCGCCGGCCCTGGCCTCGGGCGGCACGCAGTGGACGCTCGACTTCTCCGGAGCGGTGCGATGGGAGGACCGGCGGGCCACGGTGGAGGTCGCCGGCGTGCGCCGCGACCCCTACCAGCCCGCCGGTTTCCCCTCGGGGTTGTCCGGCCGGGACTCCATCAACGGATTCGGCCCGGTGCCGCAGAGCAGCTATCTACAGGTTTCCGCCAGCGTGCGGCCGCTGCCGGGCCTGACCCTCTCCGCCTGGTACTTCGACCCGGTGCGCGGCGGCGGCGACTTCGAGCCGCCGCGCCACGCGCGGTTCTCGGCGACGTTCTTCTCGCGGTTCTGGCGCGTGTACAAGAGCGGCGTCTTCGCGCTGCGGGGGGAGTTCGCCGTGGAGTCGTGGAGCACCGGCCTGGGCGGCGTGCGTCGCGACACGCTCGGCAACGTCTTCCAGGTGCCGCTCGCGGGGGCGACGTTCATCGAGAACGATCTGCAGATACAAATCGTCGGGGTCACCGCCTTCTGGACGGTGCGCAACAGCAACTTCTTCCGCGGCAGCTACGTCCACGGGCTCAGCTACCCGCGGCGCTTTCAATACTTCGGAGTCCGGTGGAATTTCACGAACTGAGCGTTGACCTAAGTGCTTCGCCCGATTAATCTTAAAGTCTGTGCCACGAAGCATGACGGGATTTGGCGCGTCCGAAGGGACCGTGCTCGGCGGGCGGCTGCGGATCGAGATCCGCACCGTCAATCACCGCTACTTCAACGCGCAGGTGAAGCTCCCCTTCGACCTCGCCGCCGTCGAAGCCGAGCTGCGCGAGCGGTTGCGCCAGCTGCTCGACCGCGGCCACGTCGCGGTCACGGCGCGGTGGCTCGAGACGCCTGAGGCGGAAACGACGCTGTCGCTGGATCTCGTGCGCGCGCGACAGGTGGTCGCGGCGCTGAAAGAGCTCAAGAAAAAGTTGCGGCTCAAGGGCGAGCCGGACCTCGCGTTCGTGGCGCGCCAGCCTGAGGTGCTCGCGCTGGGCGGCAACGGGCAGGCGGCCGTCACCTGGGCCGACGTGCAGCCGATCGTCGAGCAGGCGGTCGCGGAGGTGCTGGGGATGCGCGAGCGCGAGGGCCGGGCCCTGGCCGACGACCTGCGGGCGCGGCTCGCGGCGCTCGCCGCGGGAGCGCAGGCGGTCGAGGGCCGCGCCCCCGCGCGCCTCGCCGCCGAGCACGAGCGACTCCGCAAGGCGATCGCCGAGCTGGCCGGCAACGTGAAGGTCGACGAGCAGCGGCTGGCCGTCGAGATCGCCTTGCTCGCCGATCGGGTGGACATCAGCGAGGAGGTGGTGCGGCTGCGCACGCACCTCGCGGCGTGCCGCGAGGCGCTGGAGGCGAGCGTGCCGGTCGGCAAGCAGCTGGGGTTTCTCGCCCAGGAGCTGCTGCGCGAAGTGAACACGATCGGGTCGAAGGCGAACGACGCGGCGATCACGCAGGCGGTGATCGCGATGAAGGGCGAGCTGGAGCGGTTCCGGGAGCAGCTGGAGAACCTGGAGTGACGCGGACGGTCGTCATCCTGTCGGCGCCCTCGGGCGGCGGCAAGACGACGATCGCGCAGCGGCTGCTCCGCGAGCGGCCCGGCGACCTGGGGTACTCCGTGTCCGCGACGACGCGGCCGCCGCGTCCCGGCGAGCAGGACGGCGAAGCGTATTACTTTCTCACGCGCGCGGAGTTCGAGCGCCGCCGCGCGGCGGGAGAGTTCCTGGAGTCGGCCGAATACGCGGGCCACCTGTACGGGACGCTGCGCAGCGAGGTGGAGCGGGTGCTGCGCAGCGACCGCCACGTGGTGATGGACATCGAGATCGAAGGCGCGCGGCAGGTGCGGGCGGCGTATCCCTGGCCGCGCTCGATCGGCGTGTTCATCCTGCCGCCGTCGGTGGACGTGTTGCTGGAGCGGCTGCGGGAGCGTCGCAGCGAGGCGCCGGCCGACCTGGCGCGGCGGTTGCAGCGGGCAGTGGAGGAGCTGGGTGCCGCCGCGGAGTTCGATTACCGGGTCGTCAACGATCGCTTGGGCGACGCCGTCCGGGAGATCGCGGCGATCATCGACGGCCGGCGTCCCCGAACGGCGCCGACCCCGGCCGAGATGCGGCTCATCGACGAGCTGCGGCGCGGATTACAGACCTAAAGGAGCAGCGAATGCACATCTATACACCGGTGGAAGTGGCGGCCCAGACGGGCAACAAGTACCTCGGCGTGCTCGTGGCGGCGCGGTTCGCCCGCTTCGTTAACGAGTTCCCGCGGGACCGCTCCGTGGACTTCGAGGAGAAGCTCACGACGCGGGCGTTCGACGAGCTCGCCCGGGGCAACCTCAAGTTCCGGCTGGTCCGGCTGCGCCGGCAGGACAGCTGATGCCACTCGCCGGCCGCCACGTCGTCCTCGGCGTGTCGGGCGGCATCGCCTCGTACAAGAGCTGCGTCCTGGCCCGCCGGCTGACCGAGGCCGGCGCCGCGGTGGACGTGGTGCTCACCGCCGCCGCGTCTGAGTTCGTGCGCCCCGTGGTGTTCGAAGCGCTCACCGGCCGCCCGGTGCTGACGTCGCTGTGGCAGCCCGACCGCGCGCTCGCCCACATCAGCCTCGCCAAATCCCCCGACCTCGTGATCCTGGCGCCGGCGACGGCCAACCTCCTGGGCCGCGCCGCCATGGGCCTCGCCGACGACGTCCTCACGTCGCTGCTGCTCGCGCGCACGGGACCGGTGCTGTGCGCGCCCGCGATGAACGACGCGATGTGGGCGCACCCCGCGACCCAGACCAACGTCAAGACGCTGGGCAAGCGCGGCTGGCAGTTCATCGGCCCCGAGGCCGGCCCGCTCGCCGAAGGGCCCAGCGAGCGCCCCGGCCGGATGAGCGAGCCGGAGGCGATCGTCGCCGCCGCGGAGCGGCTGCTGGCGGGCCGGGAAGGGGCCGCCGGGGGCGGCGGGCGCTGGGCGGGGCGCAAGGTCGTGGTGACCGCCGGGCCCACGCGCGAGCACGTGGACCCGGTGCGCGTCATCACCAACCCGTCGAGCGGGCGCATGGGCTACGCGCTCGCCGAAGCGGCGCTGGCGCGCGGGGCGGACGTAGTGCTGGTGACCGGCCCGACCGAGCTGCCGCTGCCGTCCGGCGCGACGGCGGTGCGCGTCGAGACCACGGCAGAGATGCAGCGCGCCGTGCAGGCCGTCCTCAAGGACGCGCAGGCGCTGTTCATGGCGGCGGCGCCCGCCGATTTCCGTCCCACGAGCGCGGCCGAGAAGAAGCGCCCGCGCGGCAACGGCCGCCTGACGCTGGAGCTGGAGGCGACGCCAGACATCCTCGTCTCGCTCAAGCGGCCCAAGGCGTGTCTCGTGGTGGGGTTCGCGCTCGAAACCGGGGACGGCCTAGCGCGGGCCCGGGAAAAACTGCAGACTAAGCGACTTGATTTCGTGGTCCTGAACGACGCCCTTGAGCCCGGCGCCGGATTCGAGGTCACGACGAACAAGGTCACGATCGTGGGGAAGACCGGGGAGCCGGTGATGCTGCCGCTCCTCCCCAAGCGCGACGTGGCCGATCGGATCCTCGACCTCGTGGAGTCGGCGCTCACGTGACTGACGGCCGGGCCCTCGCACGGACGTACCTGGAACAGCAGCGGCTGCTGGGTGGAGATGCGGTGATACAGTCGGACAGTCAGACAGTCGGACTGTCGGACAGTAAGGCACCGACCCCGCCTCCAGCCACCCCGGGCTTGCGCCCGGGGTTAGGCAATGCCGTACTGACCCCGGGCGAGAGCCCGGGGAAGACGGAAAAGGGCCAGTCCGAATCACTCCCCCCCGCCGGCCTGTCATTCGACCCGCCGTCCGACGACCTTTTTTCCACCGATCCCATCCAGCGAGCGGCGGACCTCGAGGCGATCGCGCGCCTCGTGGCCGACTGCACCAAATGCCGGCTGTGCGAGCACCGCACCCATACCGTCCCCGGGGAGGGGCCGGCGGACGCGCGGCTCGTCGTGGTCGGGGAGGGACCCGGGCGGACCGAGGACGAAACGGGGCGGCCGTTCGTGGGCCAGGCGGGCCAGCTGCTGACCAAAATCCTCGGCGCCATCGAGCTCAAGCGCGAGCAGGTGTTCATCTGCAACGTGGTCAAGTGTCGCCCGCCCGAGAATCGCACGCCGCAGTACGACGAGGTCGCGGCGTGCGTGCCCTATCTGTTCCGCCAGATCGACCTCCTCAAGCCGAAGGTGATCCTCGCGATGGGGAACGCCGCGGCGCAGACCGTGCTGAACACGAAGCAGTCGCTGGGGGCGCTCCGCAACCGCGTGCACCGGTTCCGGGGTATTCCGGTGATCGTCACCTATCACCCCGCCGCGCTGCTGCGCAACCCGAACTGGAAGCGACCGACCTGGGATGACGTCCGTATCGCCCGCCGTCTCCTCGACGGCTGACCGCACGGTCGCCGGACGCCAGACTCCGTGGAGTAACGAAGCGGAGCAGGCGATCCTCGGCGCGATGCTCCTCGACCAGGACGCGGCCCTCAAGGCCGCCGAGCTCCTGGACGACACCATGTTCTATAAGGAAGGCCACCGCGCGTTGTTCCGCGCGATGACCGGCCTCGCCGAGCGCGGGGACGTGATCGACCCGGTCACGCTGCGCGACGAGCTGGGCCGCCGCGGGGACTTGGACCGCGCCGGCGGGATGGAGTACATCGGCGCGCTCATCGACGTCGTGCCCACGGCCGCTAACGTCGAGTACCACTGCCGCATCGTGCGCGACAAGGCCGTGCAGCGCCGCCTCATCGAGGCCGCAACGTCGATCATCCAGGACGTCTACGACGGCCACGCCACGGCGGCCGAAGTCCTCGACAACGCCGAGCACCGCGTCTTCCAGGTCGCCCAGCTGCGCCGCTCCGAAGAGTTCATCCGCATCAAAGAGCTGATCTGGCCGACCATGGAGCGCATCGAGCAGCTCCAGAGCGGTCACGGGACGGTGACGGGCGTGCCCACGGGGTTCGTGGACCTGGACCGCTTAACGGCCGGCTTCCAGCGCTCCGACCTGGTCATCGTCGCCGCCCGGCCGTCCATGGGGAAGACCGCGCTGGCGTTGAACATCGTGCAGCATGCCGCGATCGAGCACAACGTCCCGGTGGCGATCTTTTCGCTGGAGATGTCGAAGGATCAGCTGGTGCAGCGGCTGCTGTGCTCCGAGGGGCTGGTGGACGCCCAGCGGCTGCGCCGCGGCCAGCTGCGCGACGACGATTACCCCAAGCTCGCCCGCGCGGCGGGCCTCCTCGGCACCGCGCCGATCTGGATCGACGACTCCGCGGCGCTCACGCCGCTGGCGATGCGGTCCAAGGCGCGGCGCCTCAAGGCCGAACACGACATCGCGCTCGTCGTCGTCGACTACCTGCAGCTCATGTCGGGACCGGGTGACGTCGAGAACCGCCAGCAGGAGATCTCCTACATCTCGCGCGCCCTGAAGGGGCTCGCCAAGGAGCTGGACGTGCCCGTGGTGGCGATCTCGCAGCTGTCGCGGGCGCCGGAGCAGCGCGGCGGCGAGCACCGCCGCCCCCAGCTCTCCGACCTCCGTGAGTCGGGCGCCATCGAGCAGGACGCGGACGTCGTGTGCTTCATCTACCGGCAGGAGTTCTACGACGGCCCCAGCGACCCCAAGAGCGGTGACAGCATCGAGGGGCAGGCCGAGGTGATCGTCGGCAAGCAGCGCAACGGCCCCACCGGGACGGTCAAACTGTACTTCAAGAAGGAATACACCCGCTTCGACAACTACACGTCCCGCGAGGTGCCTGAGGGCGCGAATGCCTAAGGGGCGCTCGGTGTTCCGCTGCACCGAGTGCGGTGCCGAGCAGCCGAAGTGGGCCGGCCGCTGCGACGCCTGCGGAGCGTGGAACAGCCTCGTCGAGGAGGCGGTCGGGCGGTATGGCGGCAAGGCGGGAAGCACCGCCAAAACATATCGCCCGACCGGTGTACCGCCGATCCGCCTGGCGGACGTGCAGGGCGGCGTCATGGAGCGATGGAAGACGGGGCTGGAGGAGTTCGATTTCGTGTTGGGCGGTGGCATCGTCCCGGGATCGGTGGTGCTAGTCGGCGGCGAGCCGGGAATCGGGAAATCCACCCTGCTGCTGCAGTGCGCCGCCCGGCTCGAAGGCGCAGGGGTCCCGACGCTGTACGTGTCGGGCGAAGAGTCTCCCGATCAGGTGCGTCTGCGCGCCGTCCGCCTCTCCGAGGATGCCGGCGCCGTCCACGTGCTCGGCGAAACGCGCCTCGAGGCGATCGTCCATCACGCCGCGGCGCTCGGCGCCCGCGTTGTCTTCGTGGACTCGATCCAGACCACCTATAGCGAGGAGCTCGAGGGCGCGCCCGGCAACGTCGGGCAAGTGCGCGACTGCGCCGCCCGCCTGATGCGCTTCGCCAAGGAAGCGGGGCCCGCCGTGTTCCTCGTCGGCCACGTGACGAAAGGCGGCGGCATCGCGGGGCCGCGCACCCTCGAGCACATCGTGGACACGGTCTTGTATTTCGAGGGCGAGGCGACGCTCGACCACCGCATCCTGCGCGCGGTCAAGAACCGCTTCGGGTCGGTGGACGAGATCGGCGTGTTCCGGATGACGGAGGCGGGTCTCGAGCCCGTCCGCGATCCCGCGGCCGCCTTCCTCGCCGGCCGCCACACGGGCGTCTCCGGCTCGGCGGTCACGGCCCTCATGGAGGGCACGCGCCCCGTCCTCGTCGAGGTGCAGGCGCTGGCCTCGAAAGCCGGCTTCGGCACGCCGCAACGCGTCGCCACCGGGCTCGACCACCGCCGGCTCGCCGTGCTGCTCGCGGTCCTGGAACGGCGGGGCGGCCTGTCCTTCGGCGCGCTCGACGTGTTCGTCAACGTGACCGGCGGCGTTCGCCTCGCCGAGCCCTCCACCGACCTCGCCGTGCTCGCGGCGCTGGTGTCCAGCGTGCGGGACCGCCCCGTCCCGGCCGACGCCGTGTTCCTCGGCGAGGTCGGACTGGGCGGCGAGATCCGGCCGGTCGCCGCCCTGGAGCGCCGGCTGGGCATGGAGGGCATCAGTGACCTCGCCCGCCGCCTCGCCGCCTGACGTCGGCGTCGTGATCGTCGCGGCCGGGGCCGGCGTCCGCGCCGGCCCCGGCGAGCCGAAGCAGTTCCGCTCCATCCTCGGCGTGCCGATGCTGCTGCGCGCGCTGCGGCCCTTCACCTCACACCCCGACGTGGACCACGTCGTCGTCACGCTCCCGCCCGGCTACGCCGAGCGCCCACCGGAGTGGCTGGGCCGGCTGGCGGGCGAGCGACTGACGCTGGTCGCGGGCGGCGCCTCCCGGGCGCACTCGGTGGCGGCTGGGCTCCACGCGCTGCGCCCGTCGGCGGTCGTGCTCGTGCACGACGCCGCCCGGCCGTTCGTGCTGCGCGGGACGATCGACGCGGTGATCGCGCGGGCGCGGGCCGGCGTGGCCGCGGTCGCCGCGCTCCCGGTGAGCGACACGGTGAAGGAAGTGACGGAGGAAGCGGGAGGAGGCCGGCGCATCGCCCGCACGGTGCCGCGCGAGCGACTGTGGCGCGCGCAGACCCCACAGGGCTTCCCGCGCGAGATGCTCGAGCAAGTGTACGCGAAGCGGGGCAAGCTCGACGGCGCCGCCACCGACGACGCCGAGCTGTGCGAGCGGGCCGGGCTCCCGGTGGAAGTCGTGCCCGACTCGCCGCACAACCTCAAAGTCACGACCGCCGAGGACTTCCGGATTGCCGAGGCGTTGGCGCGTGAGCTGCGGTGAAGCCGCTGCCGTTCCGCACGGAGGCCGACGTGGCCGCCACCCTCGGGCCGGCCGCGGCGCACCTGCGCGCGGGCGGGCTCCTCGCCTACCCGACGGAAACGGTGTACGGTTTGGGGTCGCGCGCGCGGGAGGGCGAGGTGCGCGCCCTCGCCGAGCTCAAGGGCCGGCGCGCGGACAAGCCGTTTCTGCTGCTGGTAAGCTCCCGGGAGATGGCCGAAGCGTACGGGCTCGCCTTCAACGCCTCCGCCGCGGCGCTGGCACGCGCCTTCTGGCCCGGGCCGCTGACGCTCGTGTTGCCCGGCGGAGGCGGACGCCTCCCCGACACGCTGCGCGGGCCGGAGGGAGGAATCGCGGTGCGCTGGACTTCGCATCCGCACGTGGCGCGGCTCGTCGCCGCGCTCGGTGAACCGTTGACCTCGACGTCCGCCAACCGCCCCGGCGGTCCCACGGCGCCCGGGCCCGACGCCATCGTGCGCGAGTTCACCGTAGCGGTCGCCGCCGGCCGCCTGCTGGTGCTGGACGGCGGCGTGCTCGGTAATCGCCCACCCTCGACGGTGATCGACTGCACGACCTCCACCCCCCGCATCGTGCGCGCCGGCGCCCTGCCGGTGGCGGAGCTGCGCCGCGCCGTGGGCCTCCTGGCCCCCTGACGGTGCGCGTCCTCCTCGTCTGCACCGGCAACATCTGCCGCAGTCCCCTCGCGGAGGCGCTGCTCAAGCGCGCCCTGCAGCAGCGGAGTCTCGAGGGCGTGACCGTCGAATCGGCGGGCACGGGGGCGTGGGACGGGGCCCCGGCGTCGGAAGGGGCGTATCTGGTGGGACTGGAGCGCGGCCTCGATCTCTCCGGCCATCGCGCGCGGCTGCTGACGCGCGAGATCGTCGCGGAGGCCGATCTGATCCTCACGATGGCCCGCCACCACCGGGCACGGGTCGACGAGCTGGGCGGGGAGGGACGCGTGTTCGTGCTCGGCGAATACGGCGGTCGGGAAGGGGAGGAGGCCGAGGTCAGCGACCCGTTCGGCGGGGACCTCGAGGTCTACCGCGACACCGTCGGCGAGCTCGACGCGCTCATCGACGCGACCGTGGAGCGGCTGGTCAAGGAAGGGCAGCGTGGAGATCGGCGCTAGCGCCCGGTTGCTCGTCATCCTCGGCGACCCTGTCACTCACTCCCTGTCCCCCGTGATGCACAACGCCGCGATCCGGGCCCTGGGCCTGGACGCGGTCTACCTCGCCCTCCCCACGCCCACCGCCAAGCTGCCCGTGGTGCTCGACGCGCTCGCCGCCGTCGGCGCAGCGGGCAACGTCACCGTCCCGCATAAGGAGGCGGTGGAACGCTACATCGCGCGCAAAACGGATGTGTGCGCGCGCGCGGGCGCGTGCAATACTTTCTGGACGGAGAGCGGCGCCCTCGTGGGCGACAACACTGACGTGACCGGTGTGGCGACGTGCGTCAAGCGGCTCGCCGACGGCGCCGGACGCTGGCTCGTGATCGGCACCGGCGGCTCGGCCCGTGCGGTGGCCGTCGCGGCCGCGGGCGCCGGCGCGGAGCTGCTGGTCCGTTCGCGCACGGCCGAGCGGGCGCGCGGCTTCGCCGATTGGGCGGTGACGCGAGGCGCGCGGGCCCGCGCGGCCACGGACCGGGATGCGAGCGATCTGGTGATCAACGCCACGCCGCTGGGACTCCAGGAGAAGGACCCGCTGCCCATCGAGCCGAACGCCCTGCGAGGGGTCCGGGCCGCGCTCGACATGGTCTACGCCCCCGGCGAGACTCGCTGGGTCCGCGCGCTGCGCGCCGCGGGCGTCACCGCGCATGACGGACGCGAGATGCTCGTCCAGCAGGGGGTCGCGGCGTTCACGCGCTTCTTCCCGGACCGGCAAGGCCCGATCGAGGTGATGCGCGCCGCCGTGTGTCGCGCGCTCCGTGCCTAGCCCCTTCGAGCAGCTGCTGCTGCCGGCGGAGTGCCTGCTCTGCCGCAACCTCCTCAGCTTCCCGGCCTCCGACCAGGTCGTCTGCGACGTGTGCCGCTACCGCTGGCGACCGATCGTGCGGCCGTGGTGCGAGCGCTGCGGCCAACCCGGCCCGCACTTCGGCCCCTGCCGCCTGTGCCGCGAGTGGCCGCCCGCGCTGACCCAGGCCCGCTCCGCCGTGTGGCTGGACGACGGCGCACGGGAGGCGGCCCACGCGCTCAAGTACGGCGGCCTGCCGCGCATCGCGGACGACCTCGCTGCGGCGATCACCCGCCACGTCCCGGCGCCCGCCCCTGGCGCAGTGCTCGTGCCCATCCCGCTCGGCGCCCGGCGGCGGCGCGAGCGCGGATACAACCAAAGCGAGCACCTCGCCCGCGCGCTCGGCGCCCGCTGGCGCCTGCCGGTGCGCACCGACCTGCTGGCGCGGCGCCGCGAGACCGCCACGCAGACGGCGTTGACACCAGCAGCGCGCCTGGCGAACGTGGCGGGGGCCTTCGAAACGGGGAACGCGGAAGTGGGAACGCGGAACGACCGCAGGCAGGCCCGTTCCGCGTTCCGCGTTCCGAGTTCCCCGTTGGTCCTCGTGGACGACGTCTTCACCACCGGCGCGACCTTGGCGGAGGCCGCTCGGGCCCTCGGGCACGCCGGCGCGGTGCGCATCACGGCGGTCACCTTCGGGCGGGCCGCCATCCCCGACTTCACCTAGAGGAGCCGTCATGGCCGTGCGTGTGGGCATCAACGGGTTCGGTCGCATCGGGCGCAATGTGCTGCGCGCGGCCGTCCTCGGGAATCAGAGCGACCTCGAGTTCGTCTCCGTCAACGACATCACCGATCCCAAAACGCTCGCCCACCTGCTCAAGTACGACTCGGTGCACGGGCGCTTCCCGGGCACGGTCGAGGTCAAAGGCGACGGCCTCGTGGTGAACGGCAAAGCGCTCAAGGTGACGGCCATCAAGGAGCCGGAGAAACTTCCCTGGAAAGACCTCGGGGTGGAGCTGGTACTGGAGAGCACCGGACGGTTCACCGAGCGCGCCGCCGCCGAGAAGCACCTCGCCGCCGGCGCGAAGCAGGTCGTGATCTCGGCACCCGCCAAGGGCGAGGACATCACCATCGTGATGGGCGTGAACCACAAGAAGTACGACCCGGCCAAACACACGATTATCTCCAACGCCTCGTGCACCACCAACTGCCTGGTGCCCGTCGTGAAGGTGGTCCGCGAGACGTGGGGATTCGTGAAGGGCTACATGACCACCGTCCACAGCTACACCAACGACCAGCAGATCCTGGATCTCCCGCACAAAGACCTGCGCCGCGCCCGCGCCGCCGCGCTCAGCATCATTCCGACGACGACGGGCGCCGCCAAAGCCACCGCGCTCGTCATCCCCGAGGTGAAGGGGAAGATCGACGGTGTCTCGCTGCGCGTGCCCACCCCGGATGTGTCGCTCGTGGACCTGACCGCCGTAGTGGAGAAGCCCACCACGCCCGAGGAGGTCAACGCGGCCTTCAAGCGCGCGGCGCAGGGCGAGCTCAAGGGGATCCTCGACGTCTCTGACGAACCGCTCGTCTCCGTGGACTACATCGGCAGCCGCTTCTCGAGCGTCGTCGACGCCCTCTCCACCACCGTGATCGACGGCACGCTGGTGCATGTGTCGTCGTGGTACGATAACGAGATGGGCTACTCGGCCCGCTGCGTGGATCTGCTCGCCTACATCGCCTCGCGTCGGTGAAGAAGCGCAGCCTCCGCGACCTCCCCGCCCAGGCGCTGGAGGGCCGGCGCGCGCTGGTACGCGAGGACTTCAACGTCCCCTTGAAGGATGGGAAGGTCACGGACGACTCCCGCCTCCGCGCCGCCGTCCCCACCCTGAAGTACCTCCGCGAGCACGGTGCGCGCGTCGTGATCCTGTCGCACCTCGGTCGCCCCAAGGGCAAGCCGGACCCCCAGTACTCCCTGCAGCAAATCGTCCGCGACCTGGAGCGCGTGATCGGCGCCACGGTGGAGTTCATCCCCGATCCGGTCCCGGGCGCGGCCGCGACCCGGCGCCTGCCGCGCGGCGGCGTCGCCCTCGTCGAGAACACCCGCTTTGCCCCGGGCGAAGAGGAAAACGATCCCCAGCTCGCCGCGACGTTCGCCACCCTCGGCGATTTCTACGTCAACGACGCCTTCGGCTCGGCGCACCGCGCGCATGCGTCCACCGAGGCGATCGCTCACCTGCTCAAGCCGGCCGTCGCCGGGTTTCTGATGGAGAAGGAGCTCACTTATCTCGGGGAGACCCTCGAGCATCCCAAGCGGCCGTTCGTCGCCGTGCTCGGCGGCGCCAAGATCTCCGGGAAGATCGACGTCATCGACGCCCTGCTTCCCAAGTGCGATGAGATCCTCATCGGCGGCGCGATGGCGTGCACCTTCTTCGCGGCGCTCGGGTTCGAGGTGGGAAGCTCGCTCGTCGAGCGCGAGAAGGTGTCGCTGGCGAAGGACCTGTTGCGGCGGGGCGGCCCGAAGCTGATCCTGCCACGGGGCGGGGTGATCGCGCCAGCGCTCGACCGCGCCGGTGAGCGCCGCGAAGTGGTCGCCGACCAGGTGCCCGCTGGCTGGGCCATCTACGACATCGACACCGCGACCCGCGCCGACTTCCGCGCGCGGCTGCTCAAGGCCAAAACCATCGTCTGGAACGGCCCCATGGGCGTGTTTGAGACGCCGCCGTTTGATGCGGGGACGCGCGCCGTGGCCGACGCGCTGATCGCCGCCGGGAAGAAGGGCGCCGTCACCGTCGTGGGTGGTGGCGACTCCGCCGCGGCGGTCGCCGGCCTCGAAGACCAGTTCTCTCACGTGTCCACCGGCGGAGGCGCCTCGTTGGAGTTCCTCGAGGGCAAGGTCCTGCCCGGCGTCGCGGCGCTGGAGGATGCGTGAGGCGGTTGCTGTTCGTCGCCAACTGGAAGACGCATCTCGGCCCCGACGAGGCGCGGGCCTACCTCAAGACGTTCCTTGCCCAGTATCGCCCCACCGAGGGCAGGGAAGTCTGGTTCTTCCCGCCCGCCGTTTCGGTGGAGGCCGTAGCTCAGACGATCCGCCATCAGGCGGGTCTCCTGGCCGGCGCGCAGAACGTGTACTGGGAGCCGAAAGGGGCCTTCACCGGAGAGATCTCCGCTCCTCTTGCCGCTGCGGCCGGAGCCCGCGCCGTCCTGATCGGACACTCCGAACGGCGCCACGTATTCGGTGAGAGCGACGCGGATACGGAGCGCAAGCTTTCCGCCGTGCTGGACGCGAAGCTCGTGCCGGTGCTGTGCGTTGGAGAGACGCTGGCGGAGCGGGAGGCCGGCCAGACCCTTGGCGTCGTGACGCGGCAGCTGGAGGCCGCTTTAGGCCGCCGGCAACCGGCTGCCCTGCAACACGTAACCGTGGCCTATGAGCCCGTCTGGGCGATCGGCACCGGCAAGAACGCCACGCCACATGACGCGGCCGACGTGCATCGCGACATCCGTCGCTGGCTCGCGGCGCGCGGGGCGAAGACCCCGAGGATCCTCTACGGCGGCAGCGTGAACCTCAAGAACGCCGCGGAGCTGCTCGCGGAGCGGGAGCTGGACGGCGTGCTGGTGGGCGGCGCCTCGCTCGACCCCGAAGCGTGGGGCGCGCTTGTGCGGACCGCGGCCGACTAGGTACTTTCCCGCCGACCGATGTTCACCGTCCTCGTCATCATCCTCCTGTTCGATGCGATGATCCTCGCCATCGCCGTGCTGCTCCAGGCCGGCCAGGGCGGGGGGCTGGCGTCGCTGGGAGGGGGCGCCGGCACGGAGATGCTGATGGGCGGCCGCCAGGCCGCCACCATCCTCCACAAGATCACGTGGTGGACCGCGGGGATCTTCCTGTTCCTCGCGCTGGTCCTCGCATTCATGTCCGCCAACACCAGCGGCCCGCGCTCGGTGCTGGAGAGCCTGCCGCAGCAGCCGGCGCCGGTGCAGCCCGCGCCGCTGCCGATCCAGTCTTCCCCCACGACGTCACAGCAGACGACCCCGACGCCGACCAAGAGGCCCAACTAACATCGCCGACCGTTCCCCCGCGTACGTGCTGCTCGAAGATGGCGCCTGGTTCCCCGGAACCGCGCCGCTGCCGTTCGAGCCCGCGTACGCCGAAGTCGTGTTCACCACCAATCTGAGCGGCTACCAGGAGGTGTTCACCGATCCCTCCTACCTCGGGCAGATCGTGGTGATGACCGCGCCGATGATCGGCAACTACGGCATCAACCCGGAGGACCTCGAGTCCGACCGCCCCCGCGTGGCGGGGGTCGTCGTGCGCGAGTTGTCGCTCAAGCCCTCGAACTGGCGGGCGACGGGGAGCCTCCTCGACTGGCTCGCGCAGGCGAAGATCCCCATCGTCGCCGACGTGGACACGCGCCAGCTCACGCGGCACATCCGCTCGAAGGGCGCGATGCGCGGCGTCGTCGCGCCGGGCGCGGAGCCGACCGACGCCGTGCGCGCGGCCCTCGCCGCCTCGCCGTCGATGGACGGCCTCGACCTCGCGAGCGCGGCGACGATCGGCGCCGAGTACGCCGCGGGTCCGGCCGACGCGAAGCATCACGTCGTCGCGTACGACTTCGGCATGAAGCAGAACATCGTGCGGCTGTTCATCCAGAACGGCTGCCGGCTCACCGTCGTCCCCGCCACGACGCCCGCCGCGCGCGTGCGGGAGCTCGACCCGGACGGCGTGTTTCTCTCGAACGGCCCCGGCGATCCGGCGGCGGTCGGCTACGCCATCGAAAGCATCCGCGCGCTCGGCGACGGGCGCCTGCCGCTGTTCGGGATCTGCCTCGGTCACCAGATTCTCGGCCTGGCCTTCGGCGGTGAGACGGTCAAGCTCCCTTACGGGCATCGGGGCGGCAACCACCCGGTGCGGGATCTCCAGACGGGACAAGTACTTATCACATCACAAAACCACGGGTTCTCGGTCCAGGGCGACACCGGCGGCGTTCCCGGAGCGAAGGCGCTCGAGGTGACGCACCTGAACCTCAATGACGGCACCGTGGAAGGCATCCGGCACCGCGAGTACCCGATCATCGCGGTGCAGTATCATCCGGAGGCGTCGCCGGGCCCGCACGACGCCCAAAAGCACTTCCAAGAGTTCCTCCAAGCTCTTGACAGTCAATAGGTAAGCCCGTATGTTGCCCCCCGGCTTTGGCAACCCTGAAGCCCTGGCATGGGGGACCGATGACGAAGGCCGACCTGGTCGAAAAAGTCACCGCGCAAATCGCCCGCACCGCCGGCCCCCTCATTTCCAAGAAAGACTGCGCCCGCGTCGTCGATGCGTTCCTCGACGCCGTAAAAGCCGCCCTCGCCGAGCAGCATAACATTGAGATTCGCGGGTTTGGGACGTTCAAGATCCGGCAGCGCAAGACGCGCATGGCGCGCAACCCGCGGACCGGCGATCCGGTAGAAGTCGCGGCGCGTCCGGTGCCTGTCTTCAAGCCCAGCAAGGAGTTGCGAGCTATGGTCGCGGACGCGAGCGGCGAGCGGGTCAGCTCCTGAGCGCATCACGCGAGCCCCGCGGCCCGGACTAACTGTCTGGGCCGCTTTGTTTTGGACGGGGTATCACCCCCCGCTTCGGTCTCCGGGAGTTGCGTCGTGCGACAGCTCTGCGCCCTGCTCATTACCGTTCCGGCGCTCGCCGCGGCCCAAACGGTCCGTTACGAAGTGTCGGTACCCGCACCCAGCGAACGTCGCTTTCACGTAAAGGCCGAGTTCCCCGCGCGCGGCCGGGATACGCTGTACCTGTCGCTGCCCGCGTGGAGCCCGGGGGCGTACGAGATACAGAACTACGCGCGCTACGTGCGCCACTTCAGCGCGCAGAGCGCCACCGGGCAGCCGCTGTTCTGGGATCGCGCCGACAAGGACACGTGGCGCGTGACGACCGGGGGGGGACGCGGCGATCGCGTCACCGTGGAGTTCGATTATCTCGCCGACACCGTCGATCTCTCGCTCGCGCAGCTCGCCGACGATTTCGGCGAGGCGCTCGGCACCAACCTGTTTCTCTATGAGGAAGGCCAGCTCGAGCGGCCCGCCGAAGTGCGGTTCGCCCTCCCCGCGGGCTGGCAGGTCACGACGGCGCTGAAGAGCGCGGGGCGCGGCACCTACACCGCCGCCGACTACCACGAGCTCGCCGACGCGATGACGTTCGTCGGCAAGTACGCCCTCGACTCGGTGCAGGTGGACGGGCGCTGGATCCGCATCGCCCTGTGGCCGATCACCGACTACACCTTCGCCGTGCAGCGGAACTTCCGCAGTGCGGTCGAGAAGATCGCCCGCGTGCAGAACCTGCTCATGGGCGGACCGCCGTACGACACGTACACGATTTTCTTCAACGTCGTGCACGCGCCCGTCAACTTCGGGGGGGGGCTGGAGCACAGCGCCAGCCAGTACGACATCATGCCGGCCCCCGCGTTCGCGGATGCGACCGGCAGGTTCGGCGACTTCATCCTGCCGCTGCTCGCGCACGAGTCCTTCCATCTGTGGAACGTGAAGCGCATCCGGCCGGCGGAGATGTGGCCGTACGACTACCACGGCGAGCAGTACACGCCGCTGCTGTGGTGGTCGGAGGGCGTGACCGACTATTACGCGGACCTGACGAATCTGCGCGCCGGGCTGTGGGCCGACTCCACGTTCCTGGCCAACGTTGCGGTCAACATCCGGCAGGTGGAAGCGGCGCCCGAGCCGTGGAGCGAGGAAGACGGCAGCGTCGCCACGTGGATCAACGAGGTCTACGTCAACAGCTCCCAGCTCTACTACCCGAAGGGCTCGCTCACGGGGCTGCTGCTCGACGTCTCCATCCGCGATGCCAGCGACAACAAGTTCAGCCTCGACGACGTGATGCGCGCGCTGTTCACCCGGTTCTACAAACAGGGCAAGGGCTTCCGCACCGCCGATCTGCTCGCGCTCCTCACGGAACTTGGCATGGCGGACGCGGACGGCTTCTATCAGCGCTATATCAACGGCCGCGACCCGCTGCCGTACGACTCGGTGCTGCCGAAGGCGGGCATCGCGGTCACGCGACGCAGCTCCTCGCTGCCGTTCCTGGGCATCACCTCCGGCGCCACACCGGACGGCCAGATGGTGGTGCAGGCGGTGTCGCCGGGAAGCGCGGCGGGAGAGGCCGGGCTCGTGCCCGGGGACGTTCTGCTCAAGATCGGCGACATCGCCGTCAATCCCGACTCGGATTGGGGGGCCGCGTTCCGGACGCGCTACCGCGGCCAAGGGGGGCAGCCGATGACGCTCACCGTACGCCGTGAGAGCCAGACGGTCACGCTGAACACCCACGTGCGCGAGCGCGCGATCAACTCGTTCCGCCTCGAGCGCGCCGCGAGCCCGACGCCGAAGCAGGCCAGGATCTGGCGGGGCCTGGCGACCGGTAGCACCGGCCCCTGAACGGCACTAGGTTCCGAACATGCCGACGGGCACCGTGCAGATACGGTTCTTCGCGCGCTACGCGGAGCTGGCGGGCTGCGAGACGACGGCGCTCTCCGTGCCGGTTCCCGCGACCGTGGCCGACGTCGTGCGACGCGTGCGCGAGGCCATTCCCGGCGCGGTCGCGCTGCCGGAACGGCCGCTCACCGCGGTGAACATGCGGCACGTCAAGCTCGACGCGCCGGTAGGCGATGGGGACGAAGTCGCGTTCCTGCCGCCGGTCGCCGGGGGATGACCTACCTCACCAAAGACCCGATCAGCGTCGGCGCCCTCCTCGCCGAGGTCGCCGCGCCTCACTGTGGCGGCACGTGCGTGTTCCTCGGCACGGTCCGCGACGCACCGCAGGATGGCGGGGTCACCGGGATCGAGTACACGGCCTACGAGGCGATGGCGGTCGCGGAGTTCGATCGTCTGCTCGCCGAAGCGCGGCGACGTTGGCCGGAGGCGCGACTCGCTGTGCGCCACCGGTTAGGCCTGGTCGCGACCGAAGAGGCGAGCATCGCCATCGCCGCGGCCGCACCGCATCGCGCCGCCGCGTTCGAAGCCTGCCGTTACGTGATCGAGGGAGTGAAGCAGCGGCTCCCGATTTGGAAGAAGGAGCTCCGCGCCGACGGCACCGCCCTGTGGGTGGACCCGGAAGGCCGGCCCGCCGTCGTGGGACCCGAGGGCACGCCGTGATCCACGATCGCCTCGCCCGCCCGCTTGGCAGCCTTCGCGTGTCGGTCACCGACCGCTGCAACCTGCGGTGCCGCTACTGCATGCCGGAGGCGGAATACGTCTGGCTGCCCAAGTCGTCGCTGCTCACGTTCGAGGAGATCGCACGGTTGACCGGGGTGTTCGCCGGGCTCGGCGTGACGAAGGTGCGGCTGACGGGCGGCGAGCCGCTGCTCCGCCACGAGCTGCCGACGCTGGTCACGCTGCTGCGCCGCGACGCGCGCATCGCGGATCTTGCGCTGACGACGAACGGGGTGCTGCTGGAGCGGTTCGCCGCGGATCTCAAGGCGGCTGGGCTGGGCCGCGTCACCGTGAGCCTCGATACGCTGCGGCCCGAGCGGATGCACGACTTCGCCAGGAG
>WNGI01000859.1_pt1 | contig 24042 bp, 22 predicted proteins | sample 5400621 | NCBI WGS metagenome assembly WNGI01 (sample SAMN13153374, study PRJNA577476) | soil metagenome | isolation source: 20 cm soil or saprolite under Garry oak tree replicate 1 | place: USA:California | collected 2016-06-15 | reverse complement strand
TCGGGCTGGATCAGCCGCTGTTCGTGCAGTACCTGACCTTCCTGAGGGCGTCGCTGCACGGCGACTTTGGCATCTCCATCCGTCAGGAGACGCCGGCGCTCGCCCTGGTGCTCGACCGCGTGCCCGCAACAGCGGAATTGGCATCGGCCGCGCTGGTGATTGCGGTCGGCACAGCCGTGCCGCTCGGTGTCGCGGCCGCGCTCCGGCGCCGGACCATAGTAGATCGCGCCGCCCTCTTGTTCTCGATGCTCGGACAGTCGATGCCGACGTTTTGGCTGGGGCTGCAAGCCATTCTCCTGTTCGGCGTCGTGCTGCGGTGGCTTCCAACTGGCGGGATCGGAGGCTTCCGGCATCTCGTGTTACCGGCCGTGGTGCTCGGCATCTTTTCCGCCGCGGGGATCCTGCGCCTGACGCGGACATCGATGCTAGATATCATTTCCGAAGACTATCTGCGGACCGCGCGGGCGAAGGGTCTGCGTGAATTCGCGATCGTTGGCCGGCATGCGCTTCGAAACGCGAGCCTGCCCATCGTCACCTGGATTGGCCTGGAGCTCGGCACGCTCTTGGGCGGTGCCGTCGTGACGGAGACGGTGTTTGCCTGGCCGGGCATGGGACGTCTGGCCGTCCAAGCAATCTTCGCGCGAGACATTCCGGTGGTCCAGGCGACCGTGCTCTTCGCGGCCACGATTTTTGTGCTGGCCACGTTTTGTACGGACTTGTTGTACGCGTGGCTTGACCCGAGGATCCACTATAGCTGATGGCGGCAGAGGGCGCCTTCTCGGCGGCGATTGTTCGACGCTCTTCATGGTGGCCGGCATGGCGCGCCGCAAGGCGGGACCCAGGCGCATGGATCGGGGCCGCCGCATTCTTCAGCATCGTCCTGCTTGCGTTGCTGGCGCCGTACCTGGCACCGATGGATCCCGAGGCGCAGGACATTGTGCATCGGCTGCTGCCACCCGTGTCCGTGAGCACCGGGCACCGGTTCTGGCTCGGCACGGACCAGCTGGGCCGCGACCTGCTGAGCCGCATCATCTTCGGGTCCCGGATTTCGCTCGTGGTCGGACTCTGCGCGGTCGCGATTTCGGCCCTCTTCGGAACGGCGGTCGGCGTACTCAGCGGCTACATCGGCCGCTCTTGGGACGATCTCCTGATGCGTATTACCGATGTCCAGCTGGCCTTTCCACCGATTCTGCTGAGTCTGGCGATCGTGGCCGTGCTCGGCGCCGGCGTGCGAAACCTCATCGCCGTGCTGGCGCTCTCCGGGTGGGTCGGGTACGCGCGGGTGACACGAAGCCGCGTCCTTGGAATCCGTCAGCAAGAGTACATCGATGCGGCGAGAACCCTCGGCGCCCGGGACGGCCGAATCATCATTCGGCACATCGTGCCCAACGTGGTGCCGTCCGTGCTGACGATCGCGAGCTTCTCGCTCGGGGGGATGATCACCGCGGAAGCCGCTCTGACCTTCCTCGGTCTCGGGATCCCTTCGAACATCCCGAGCTGGGGCGGCATGCTGAGCGACGGCGCACAATATCTCTCGGTCGCTTGGTGGCTCGCGACGTTTCCGGGAACCACGATTGTATTCACCGTCCTGGCGACGAACCTCATTGGAGATTGGCTTCGCGACGTGCTCGATCCCCGCGCAGAATCCGGTTCACTGCGCTAACGGAGGCGACCGTGATTACGATCAACCGGTGTCGCATCATCCCGATGGACGGTCCGGTCATCGAGGAAGGTGCCATCCAAATCGAAGGCACGACGCTGCGGGCCATTTTGGCGAAGCCCGTCCCGGCGAACGGTCCTGGGATCATCGCCGCCGCCGGGCTCACCGCCATTCCCGGCATGGGGCAGATGCACGGCCACTTCAGCGGGTATATGCACACGATGGACACCGCGCCGATCAACGCGCAGCCCCACACGCTGAAGGCCATCCAGGCCACCGCGTTCGCGCGCAACGCGCTCAACGCCGGGATCACAATGTGGCGGGAAGTCGGCGCGCATGCCCATATCGACCTGCAACTCAAACGGGCGATCAATCTCGGGCTCGTCCCGGGGCCGCGCATGCAGGCGGCGGGCCGCTGGCTCGGGAGTCCCGGTGGCCACGGCACCGGCCTGATCGAGGAGCTAATCGGTGTTGATGCCCTGCGCCAGGGGGCGCGCGCGCAAATTGCCGCCGGTGCCGACGGCATCAAGCTCGTCGCGAGCGGCGGCGTCATGCAAGCCAGCGAGAACCCATTCGGCATGGAATTCAGCGAGGAGGAAATCCTCGCCGCGGTCAGTGAAGCGCACGGAGCGGGAAAGTGGGTTGCGGTGCACTCGCACCCGGCCGCGGTCACTCGGATCGCGATCAGAGCAGGCGCCGAAACGATTGAGCACGCGACAGAAATGCCCGACGATGTCATCGGACTGCTGCTCGAGCACGGCACGTTTATCGTGCCCACGTTCGCCGCCTACTGGAAGCTCTCGCGTGAGGGACACGAAATCGGGCTCGACCCCGGACTCGTGGACCTCGCCCACCGAGTGTGGGACCGGAAAATGGAGTACTTCATGCGCGCCGCGAAGGCAGGCGTCAAGTTTGCGACCGGCACCGACACCGGAGCCCCGCGCGTGTTCCATCACGAATTGGCGCTTGAGCTCGAACTCATGGTGCAGGTCGGAGTCACGCCCGAGCAGGCGCTCCGGGCCGCGACAGTGAGCTGTGCGGAGCTGATGGGTTGGTCCGATTCGTTGGGCACGCTGACACCCGGCAAAGAAGCCGACGTCGTGCTGCTGGACGGGAATCCACTCAAGGACGTCAGCGCGACGCGCCGCGTCCGCCATGTCTTCAAGGCAGGCGTGCACTACACTCCGGAACCACCGGTACCACCATTACCATGAGAGGTGGGGGAGAACCGCCCGCGTTCTCCAATGCTTAGAGCAACCTCCATGGATTGGATCGCGGAGGATCAAAGGGAGGGAGATAAATGGACTGGATTGAGAAGTTGCTTCACATCACGCCGGACGGCGGAAACGGTTCGCTAGAAGTCGGCATCGTCGCTGGCGCGGCCGTTGCGCTCGCCATGGTGATCACCGGCACCATTAAGGTCAGGCCTGTGGTGAAACACTGGTTCATCCTCGTAAGATCTCGGGTTCGCGAGAGCGAGTCGACATCGTTGACTCGGTTTGACGGGTGATTCACGCGTAAAACAGGACACCTGTCTATGCAAGATCCTGCCGGGCCCAAAGGCTCCTCAACTGGGCTGCCCGCCTACCAGGCGCCTCGTCCTAATTTGGCGCGGACGTTCCCGTGGCCGGCAGGCATCAGGACACCCTCGATGCGGTCGCGTCGGAAATTCGCGCCCTGGAGCGCCGCGCGCTTGCCATGTGCCTCGTCCGCGTCGGATTACGTCAACGGCCAGATGATCTTTGTCGACGGGGCGTCGGCGGCCGGGTGGATGGGACCCGAGTAGGAGACCCCGTGCGGCGGCGGGGGAGATCGGTTCATCCCACGACCATACCTCCTCCGTGACTGCATCGGCTCTACAGGCGCCGGGATCTCCTCATGGCCGTTACTTCAAGAGCTTCGCGATATCTGGATATGACTTAAGCAGCTTTTGGACCTGAGCCTTCCCAAGGGTGTCTTTTGTCACAACGACCGCAGGGATTTGCACGAGCTTTTCGCTAATGTGCCCACCGTTGATGACCTTATCCAGGTCCTGCATTCCCGTGTAGCCCATCGTGTACGGATCCTGCACGATCAACGCGTCGACAAACCCGTCCTGGAAGAGCTGAAATTCTTCGGGGGAGACGTCAAAGGAGACGGTCTTGATCTTGCCCCTGAGGCTGCGCTGCTTCACAATTTGGGCAGCGCCGGTGCCTGCACCATCGCACGCCCCATAGAAAGCGTTCAGATTGGGGTTGCCGGCCAGCATGTCCGAGGCGATGTTCAAGGCTTTCGCCGGGTCACACGCACAGTACTGAACTGCAACAATCTTGATACCCGGATAATTCTCTTTCATACGGGAGACAAATCCGTCCTCCCGCTGCCGTCCCGTCACGGATCCAGCGGTAATGCCGATGTCACCCACCACTCCCTTTGAGCCAATGAGTCTGGCCAAGGTATCGGCCGCGAGCCTGGCCGCCCCGATATTGTCGGTGGCGATGTAGGCGTACGGCGCATTGGAGTCAACCCCCGAGTCGACCGTGATCACCGGCACGCCCCTCTTGATGGCGTTTTCCACTGCCGGCGCCAGGGCTTTGGCATCGGTGGCGGCGATCAGAATGCCACGCACATGGCGCGAGACCATGTCGTTGACGACGTTCACTTGGCCGGCGATGTCTGTTTGCTCGGCGACGCCTTGGTACAGCACCTTGTAGCCCAGGGGCGCTCCCGCCTCCTGGACACCCTTCAGCAAGGCCAACCAGAACGTCGAGTTCGTCGACTTCGGAATGAACGCGACCGTCTTTTCCTGGCCCAGCGCCTGCGAGCCCCAGCCGGTGAAGGCCAATGCGAGGCCCACCATGACCACCAGGGCTGGAGTCATCCACGGTACATGCCGTCTCATGATCTTTCCCCCCTGTTTTGGAGTGCATTTCAGAACAGCCTGCAGGCTCACCTCCCTTTGCCCGACGATCCAGGGTCGTGGACGTTATGAAGTTCCTCTTCGACTCCGACGCCACTGGTCGGCATAGACGGCCAGAATGATCGCAATCCCGATGATCACGTTTTGCCAGAAGGCATAGACTCCGATGACATTGAGCCCGTTGCGGAGGCTGCCGATGATGAGGGCGCCAATGAGCGTGGCAAACACGTTGCCTTCACCGCCAAAGAGACTGGTGCCCCCGATCACGACGGCGGCAATGGTCTCGAGTTCCAACCCTTGGCCCCCAGCCGGTTGGCCACTCCCCAGGCGCGACTCGGCGATCAGCCCGGCCATACCGACCGACAACCCAGCCACGGTATAGATGAAAATGAGATACTTGGACACATCGATCCCGGACAACTTCGTCGCTTCTGTGTTGCTTCCGATGGCATAAGTATAGCGCCCAAGCCTGGTCCGGTAGAGGATGAGCCCGGCCACCGCGTACACGATGATCATGAGCACCGTTGATACCGGGACGATGTTCTGAATGAATCCCTGGCCCAACACCTCGAACCCCCCGGCGAGCCGGAAACGCGGGACGCCCCCGGTGACAATCAGCGCCAGGCCGCGGGCCACGCCCATCATGCCGAGTGTCGCAATGAACGGCGGGATCCGTAGCTTTCCAATGGCTACTCCGTTCAGCAGTCCACACGCCGCGCCCACGGCCAGGCCCGTGAGTATGCCCACCGACAGCGACTGGCTCGTCTCCATCGCGATCGCCGAGGTCACAGTCACGAGGGCGAGGACTGACCCGATCGACAGGTCGATCCCGGCGGAGAGAATCACAAAGGTTTGCCCCACCGCTGCAATCGCCGTGACAGCCGCCTCCACCGTGATCGACATCAGATTCTGCGTGGTCAGGAAATAGGGAGTGAAACGAGAAAACACCAGCCACATGGCAATCAACACAAAGGCCAGAAAGACGGCCTGATGACCCAGGACGCCACGGACTGCCTCCCCGGGAAGGCCGGGATGGCCCGGCGCAACCGGCACGGGCAGTTCCGGGAGCGAGGACGAAGGCCTCAGGAGTCCTCCACCCCTAGAGCATGTTTTGTAATCTCTTCCTGAGTCGCACTCGCTCCGGCCAGCTCCGCGACGATCCTCCCCCCTCGCATCACGAGGATACGATCGCTCATCCGCAGCACTTCCGGCAGATCGGACGAGATCATCACCACGGTGCCTCCCTGCCGACGCGCAAAATCTACCATCAACCGATGCACTTCTTCCTTCGCTCCAACGTCGATGCCCTGGGTGGGCTCATCCAAAAACAGGATCCGGGCGCTCGCCATCAGCCATTTGGCCAGCACGACCTTCTGCTGATTGCCTCCACTGAGAAACCGGACCGGCACCCCCGGCCCCGGTGCCGCAATTCTCAACTGGTGCATGGTGAGATGCGCGGCGGTACGCTCGGCGCCTAAATGCAGAAGGCCGAGATGGTCAAACCGTTGCAGCGAGGGCAAGGTGATATTGTGGCCTACCTGCATACCCATCGCCAGGCCACTGATGAGCCGGTCTTCGGTCAGGAGTCCCAATCCCAACCGAACAGCGTCGCGCGGTCTGCGGATACGTACTCGACGTCGATTCACGTAGATTTCGCCGCTATCCACGGGATCGGCGCCAAAAATCGCACGGACGACTTGTGTTCGCCCCGACCCAACCAGACCGGCCAACGTCACGATCTCCCCGGCGTGCGCCGTGAAGCTCACATGATCGAGCACCCCGTGACGAGTCAGGCCTTCAACCCGCAAGACTTCCTCCGTGCCGGCCCGCCGATCCGTGAGCGACGTGAGCTCGATGTCACGCCCCACCATCATACGCACCAGCGTAGGAAAATCTGCTTGTTCGATGGGCAGGGTCCCCACTTTGCGTCCGTCCCGAAGCACCGTGACGCGATCACCGATTTCCTTCACCTCCTCAAGGCGGTGGGAGATATAGATGATGGACACGTTGCGAGACCGCAGGGCACGGATGATCTCGAACAAGCGCCGCACCTCTCGCTCCGTCAGAGCCGAGGTTGGTTCGTCCATGATGATCAGGGTGGCATCCAGGCTCAATGCCTTGGCAATTTCCACCATCTGCCGCCCCGCCACGCTCATGTCCATGACCCGCGCACGGCAGTTGACCCTCAGACCGACGCGATCGAGTATCTCTTGAGCCTGGCGCCGGAGCTCCCGCCAGTCGATGGTGCCCCATCGAGTCAGTGGCTCTCGCCCCAGGAGAATATTCTCGCCAACAGTCAGGTGCGGGGCCTGGTTGAACGCCTGGTAGATGATGCTGATCCCAAGTTCCTGAGCGTGTCGTGGGTTGCGGATTTCGACCGGCCGGCCCTGGATGATGATGCTGCCCGCATCGCTCGTGTAGGCACCGCTGAGAATCTTCATCAGGGTGGACTTGCCGGCGCCATTTTCGCCCAGCAGAATGTGGATTTCTCCCCGACGGACGTCGAAATCGACTCGATCCAACGCCTGAACACCGGGGAAGCGCTTCGAAATCCCAAGCACTTCGAGCATCACGCGCCCGGGAACATCTCTGGGTTGCACAACATCCGGATGCTGCAGAACCATCGGCCAACCTCACTCTTCCCGGCTCCCCCAAGAGTGCCCTGGCGCTTTCGAGAGCGCGCCTTGGCGGTCCTGCGAGGGCACCCGAATAAGGATTACTGGGCTGATCCGAGCGTATGAGACGACCTGAGAATGGGCGTCCGCTCTGGCGATAGGATCCGGGAAGCTTGGATGAGAATATCCCAACAACGCCGACACGCCATGACAGCCTACTTGCTTAGGCGTATGTTGAGCACGATCCCTCTCGTTGTCGGTGTTTCGATCACCATCTTCGGGATTCTTCAAGGAATGCCGGGTGGCCCCTTGGCCGTGTACTTGGACAACCCCTATATCACGGGCAAGGATCTGGCGTTACTCAAGCATCAACTCGGTCTCGACCAGCCCCTCCACATTCAATACATCAGGTGGTTTGGGTCCTATGTATCTGGCCAATGGGGCGTCAGTTACGCGTCAGGTGAACCCGTGGTACGGCTGATCGCCGGCCGAGTGCCGGCCACGGTCTTGTTGATGGGGGCATCCTTTATGCTCGCGGCGGTCTTCGCCGTCACCGCCGGCGTGTACAGTGCGGTGCGGCAGTATTCGCTCTTCGACTACTCCGTGACGCTCTTCTCGTTCCTGGGCATTTCCGTGCCCGTCTTCTGGCTCGGGCTCATGCTGCAATTGCTCCTCGCCGTGAACCTTGGTTGGCTCCCCGTCGCCGGGTTCGGCGCCGCGGACAACCCCACGGATGTGCTGCGCCACCTCATCATGCCGACCATCGTGCTCTCGCTGTTCATTGCCGGTCGGTGGAGCCGTTTCACGCGGGCGGGCGTCCTGGAGGTCCTCAGCCAGGACTACGTCCGCACCGCCCGCGCGAAGGGCCTCTCCGAGCGCACGGTCATTTTTCGCCACGCCTTGCGAACGAGTCTGACGCCCGTGGTGACCATCATGGCGCTCGACCTGGCGGGCCTCTTCTCGGGAGCGGTGGTCACGGAAACCGTCTTCGCCTGGCCCGGCATGGGGAGTCTGCTCATTCAGTCCATCTCCAACGTCGACTATCCCACGCTGCTGGCCATCCTGATGCTCAGTTCGTTTGCTGTCATCCTCTCGAATCTGCTCGTCGACGTCCTGTATGGGGTCCTCGATCCGAGGATCGTCTACCGTTGAGCCGGGTGAGTACCAGCGTCGCGATGCCCCGCAAATCAAGCCTCTATGCCGACACCTGGCGCCGATTCGCGCGTGACCGCCTCGCCATCGGCGGGCTCATGGTATTGCTCACCCTCGGCCTCGCCGCCGGGACCGCGCCATGGCTGGCGCGCTTCGCGCCGAACCAAGTCGACTTGCGGAAATTGGACGCCGCCCCGTCGCGCGCCCACTGGTTCGGGACCGACGACCTGGGCCGGGACGAGTTCAGCCGCGCACTCTACGCCGGCCGCGTGTCCTTGTCCATCGGTGTCCTCAGCGCCGTCGTGGCCGCGGTCATCGGCACCACGGTGGGCTCGTCCGCGGGCTACTATGGAGGGGGCGTTGACAGCGTTCTCATGCGCGCCACGGATGTCGTCCTCTCCATCCCTCCGCTGCCTTTGGTCATCGTCCTCTCGGCCATTACCAGACCCTCGCCCCTGATCCTGATCCTGATCATCGCCGGGATCGGCTGGATGGGCACCGCTCGGCTCGTCCGCAGCGCGTTCTTGACGATCCGCGAGGGCGAGTACGTCGAGGCCGCGCGGGCCATGGGGTGCAGCAACCTCCGCATCATTTTGCGCCACGCCCTGCCCAACAGCCTGGCGCCCGTCATCGTGGCCGCAACGCTCGCCGTGGGCAATGCCATCATCACCGAATCCGTGCTCTCGTTTCTCGGCGTCGGTGTGCAACCCCCGACCGCATCGTGGGGCAACATGCTGCAGCACGCCGAATCGACGATGGCGACCCATCCTTGGCTCTCGATTTTCCCGGGGCTCTTCATCTTATCGAGCGCGCTGAGCGTCAACGCCCTGGGCGACGGATTACGCGATGCGCTCGACGTGCGCATGAAGGAATAACCGACAGAGGACGCGCACCATACGGGAGTCCGTCACACCGCGGCTTGGGGGGGAAGACGACCACGATGAGCGGGACTGGGGTCTGGACGACTGCGCACGTCCGACGCGTGTGGATGCTGCTGGTGGTGGGCGGGCTGATCTCGGTCATCACCGTTGGGACAGGGTCGGGGATGACCGCCATCGGCGCTCCACGGAACGACCAACTCGTGATCGCCTATTTCCAGGAACCCGACACCCTCAATCCCTATGCCACCCACGTGCTCGCCGCTAAAGAACTGGCCGTCGTCGAGGGATTCGAGGCCACCACCGACAAGATGGAGTACGTTCCCCGAGCGGTGCAGCGGGTCCCCACCCTCTCCAATGCCGGCGTCCAAATGACCGCCGGCAAGATGTCGGTGACGTGGCGGCTCAAGCCCGGCTTGACGTGGAGCGACGGTCAGCCCGTCACGTCCGCCGATGCCGCGTTCACCTACAAGGCCATGACCGACCCGTCGTTCCGTGTCGACAGTCGAGCCGGATGGCCGCTCATCGACAGCGTCAAGACTCCGGACCCGTTGACGGTCGTCGTCTCGTTCAAAGAACCTTACGCCGGGTATCGCGATCTGTTCCGCTATCTCTTGCCGAAGCACGTCCTCGAAGGACAAGACCTGAACACCTACCAGGCCTACAACCGGTCGCCGGTGTCCACGGCGCCCTACGTCGTGCAACAATGGGTCGCCGGACAGTACCTCGTCACGGTGGCCAACCCCCACTACCGGGACAGCGCGCAAGGTCTTCCCCATATCCAAAAAGTGACGTGGCGCTTCGTCCGCGATGCGAACACACGGATCAACATGCTGAGGACCGGGGAAGCGCAGGTGGCATGGTCCCTCCCGTTCGAGCAGATCAAGCCGCTGCAGAGCGCGCAGGGGGTCAAGGTGATCGTGCACCCCTTGAACGCCTGGATGCATTTCGACTTCAACTTCAAGAAACCGCTGTTCCAGGATCTGCGACTCCGGCAGGCGGTGATCTACGCGATCAACAAGGACGCCATCGTCAGCGAGGTGCTGGGAGGGCTGGGGACGCCCGCCGGGCCGCCCGTCACCCCGCTGTCGTGGGCGCACAGCCCCAACGCCTACCGTCAGTACACATACGATCCCGCGAAGGCCAAGCAGCTCGTGGCGGAGGCCGGATGGAAGCCGGGTCCGGACGGCGTGCTACAGAAGGACGGCAAACCGTTCACCTTCAATAACTGCCTGGGGGTCGGGGACGCGTCGCAGGAAAAGGTCCAACAGGTGATCCAGGCGGAACTGCGCGCCATCGGCATGAACATGGAAATCCGCAATTTTTCCCCGACGGTGTACGGAGAAATCCGCTTCAAAGGCGAGTGCGACACCCTTTTCCATCGGTGGATCGTTCCCGCGACGCCGGTCCTGTCGATCTTCCACGCGGCGGACGCCATGCCGCCGAACGGATTGAACGAAGACTTCTATGCCAACCAAAAATTGACCGACGTCATCAAGGAAGCCGAGCGGACGATCGATCAGCCGAAGGCGAAGGGATTGTTCTGGCAGGCCCAAGAGATTCTGGGACAAGAGCTGCCGACGATCCCGATCTACTACATGGTGGCCGCCAACGGCATGACGACGCGGCTCCAGGGTCTGGTGGGCAATCCCACCAACGACGGCGACGGATGGAACATGGAAGAATGGACCCTCACCCCCTAAGGGCCTGTCGCCGGGGCTGCGCGCGCGGCGGGCGGGTCCAAACGGCACCAGCGCGGACGGTCGCTGCCGCGACGAACACCGGCTGATGCCGGGCTGAGCTGGGAAGGGGGCATCGGTCGATGGCGAAGATCGCGGTGGTGGGATGCGGAGCGATCGGCGGGCTGGCCGGATTCTACATGGCCCGGGCCCGAGAGCCGGTGTTGTTTGTAGACCAGAATGCCGACCATGTGCGCGCCATCCGGGAACGTGGCATATCGGTCAACGGCGTGTACGGTCCCATGGCCATTGGCCCTCAGCGCGCCAGCACCCCGGCCGAGATTCCCGAACCGCTCGACGGCCTGGTCTTTCTGGCCTGCAAGTCTCAGGCGACCGAGGGAGCCGTGCAGGGCATCGCGCCCCACCTGACCCCGAACGCATGCGTCGTCTCGCTGCAGAATGGCATGAACGAGGATACCATTGCCGGCATGGTGGGGCGTCAGCGCACGATGGGGGCGCTCCCCGATTATGGGGGGGCGTATCTCGAGCCGGGGAGTTTGGAGGCGGTCCACGAGGGGACGGTCTACGTCGGCGAACTCGATGGGCGCGTGACGCCTCGCGTGCAGGAAGCCGTCCGCTTGCTGGGGATCGGGCCGAACCGGTGTGAACTCCTCACCGATATCGTCGGCCGGCTGTGGACAAAACACGTGTATAACTCCCAGGTCGTGGTGACCGCGCTGGTGGACGGCACGGTGGTCCAGGTCCTGGGAAACAAGAAATTGCAGCGCCTGGCGGGCGCGCTGGTGCGCGAGGCCATGGAGGTCTCGGATGCGGCCGGGATCCGGCTGCACGCCGATCGGTGGTTTGATCCCGCCCTCTATCAGCCCAAATCCGCAGAAGAGACGCAGAAGCTCCTGGACGCCTACGACCGGCTTGTGGAGCACTTGGGCGGCCATCAGGTACAGGACGGGCCCGGGGGTTACAAGTACGTCAAGAAGGCCAGCGGCATCCACTGGGACATCGTCTATCGCAAGCGCAAGAGCGAAGCCGCGTATCTCACCGTGGTGTCCCTCGCGGATCGGTATGGGGTGAAGGTGCCGCTCAACGCGCGGTTGATCGACATGATCGGGGAAGTGGAGGACGGGAAACGGGCGCTGGGCTGGCATAATATCGACGAGCTGTCCACCCACGCGGAACGGTTGGAGAGAACGCTGCCATAGCGCCGGGGGACCGCAGCCGGCGGGAGTGCGACGTCGAGAGGACCCAAAGAGGACTGCGGGCCGGGCGTGGCGGCGCGCCGATCCGCCCGTTTCACCGTCCCGAAGGTGCTCCGCGTTGGCGCTCGGTCCATCGCCGCTGCGCGTCCTGGCTGAAACGGAGAAACGCCGGGACGAACCGCCGGCCGTACTCCACCATCCCGCCCAGGATTTTCTCGCCCCGCTCTCCTGAGGACGCGGTCCAGTCCCCGCTTGCGCCGCTCGGCAGCACCGCGGAGGCCTCGCTGAAGAGGCCGATCTCGAAATCAGCGAACCGGGCCGCCCGATACGAAACGATCTGGAGCGGCCCTTCCGGGCTGACATAGCCCCGCGTCTCAGCATGCCGCAGGTCAACCGTCCCGGGAGACAGCGCCATCATCACGGAGATCGTGGGCTCGCCGCCGTGCCCGAATGTGGATCGGGCATCCGGGAACAGGGCCTCGGCCACGTGAACGGCCAACCTCCAAGGGTACAGCAGGCTGAGCACGATGCCGTGCCGCTGTCGGACGCCGGCTGCCACAGGTTCGATGGCCGCCTCGTTGGGGCCGTGATTGTTGACGATGACGATGTGGCGGAATCCGTGATTGATGTAGCCGTCGACCACGTCTTGGACAACAGCCTGCAGGGTCTCCAGGCGCAGGCTCACCGTCCCGGAGAATGCGGTGTAGGGCGTGTAGCCAAACCAGAGGGGCGGCGTCACGTACACCTCATCGACGGCCTCGGCGACCCGGCGGCACAGATACTCGGCCAGCACGGTGTCCGCGCCGGTATACCCGGCCGGCCCATGCTGCTCCACGCACCCGACCGGCATCAGGAGGACGGAGCGCTCTTTTGGAATCGCGGCGATTTCTTTGTAGCTCATCAGCGCCAGGTTCCACTTGCGCATGGAGGTCACACCCTCGCCTTGGGCCCGAGCACTCGAGCGCCGTGCGGGGCCGGCGTCTTGTACACGATGCCGTCCTTCATCACGAGCTTCACGCGCTCAGGATCGGCCACCACCGCGATGTCTGACAGCGGGTCCCCGTCGATCATGACGAGATCCGCCAGCCGCCCGGGCTCCAGAGTCCCCAGCGAGTCCCCCATCCCCAACAACTCCGCCCCCATCTTGGTCGACGCCAAGATGGATTGCATGGGCGTCATTCCCGCCTCGACCATGTACACCAGCTCCTTGGTGTTTTGAGCATGGCCCAGCGCGCCGGCATCGGTCCCCATCGCGATCTTCACGCCACATTCGAGCGCCTTCTTGAAGTTCCGGCGCTGCACGTCGAACACGCCTGGGAGCTTCGCCGCGATGTAGGCGGGCAGCGATCGGGGGTCGCGCTCCAGCTGTTCTTTCATCCGCTGCGTCACGCTCAGTGTCGGGACGAGCCAGATCCCCAATTCCGCCATGCGCTCCAGGTCGCGCGGTTCGGCGAGGGCGGCGTGCTCGATCGAATCCACCCCGGCCTGCAGACACATCTTCAATCCGTCACCGCCGTGCGCGTGCACCATCACCGGCTTCCCGGCGGCATGGGCCTCATCGACCATCGCCCGAAGCTCGTCCAGGGTGAACTGCCGGGTCATCGGGCCTCCCCGCGGTGACCCCACCCCCCCGGTCGTCGCGATCTTGATACAGTCCGCCCCCAGGCGGACCACTTCTCGCACCTTCCGGCGGCACGCGTCGGCACCATCGGCGGCGCCGTCGGGCACGCCGGGCAGCCGTGGGAAATCGGAGGACAGCCCACACGGTTGCATCAAATCGCCGTGACCACCCGTCTGCGTGATGATCACCAAGCTGATGAACAGGCGCGGACCTGGGATCACGCCCTGTTCGACCGCCATCTTCAGCCCCAGGTCGACGCCGGCGGCATCTCGGAACGATGTGATACCGATCATCAGGGTATCGGTGGCCCACCGGCCCGTCTGCAGGACCGCGAGGCTCGCTGGGGTATTCATGCGCTGCTTCACGTCCAACCCGAGGTGCGCCAGGTGATCGTGGGTATCGATCATCCCCGGCATGACGGTCAGTTGCGGAAAATCGTACACGATGACCCCATCGCCGAGGTCCGACAGGGAGGCCGTGGGCCGGACGTCGGCGATCTTTCTGCCTTCGATGATGAGGGCCATGTTGCGCGCTGGCCGAGCGCCGGTGCCGTTGATGAGCAACCCGGCCTTGATCACGGTGGTAGGTGTCTGCATGGCGGATCCTCCCTGTTTGCCCTCCACTTCGATACCCGGACATACACCCGAAGCGCGTCCCCCTCCTTCACAGGGTGGGCGTGCGCGCCGTGATGCCCGGGTCATTCCCCGCCGCGAGGCTCACGCGGAGTAAGGGAGGTGGGTCACGTACCAAGGCGCTCGTTTAGGGTCAGGACACGCTCGGAGTTAACAAAGCGGGTCCACTCAGCAGTTTGATCTCGTGTCCTTTACTGCCGACGGCCGTCTTGCCCGTGCCATCACGAACACTAAGCTCCGACCCTTTGTGCGTTTGCTGAGTGCTCAAGAGTGATCTGAGTGGTCGGGCCGTTCCCCTGAATGGCCAAGTCTCTGCCCATGGCATTTGCATTGCAACATGGGACCTATCAGATGTCCTACCGGCGCCTACCGATTCCCTCTCGTTCGTACCATTCCTCCTCCACCCACACACACGTTCGCGCAGGGATAGCATGTGTCGAGCCTTTGCGCCCAAAGTGAATACGTGGTATACTCCACCATATATGAGGTGCATGGCACCCTGGTTGGGTTTAGCCTCCTAAATTCAGGAGCAATGCTCCCATGCGGAGGACACGCAAGCCAGTAAAGCCGCATGGTCGTAGAGTCCTTCACGAGAAGGTCATTGACGAACGTGGGGGGATTACCGAGCTTGTTATATGGCAGGTACAAAAGTCGGCTCATAATCCCGCGGGGATAAAATACCGGTGTGCATATATCCCGAGAGGACAAAAGCAGCCTGCGGTCCTGTACGATGTGCATCACGGGAAGTCGCATCATAAACACTACATGGGGAGCGAACAGCCATATCAGTTCAGTTCCATATGGCAACTGATAGCCGACTTTCAGGTTGATATTGATCGTGTCAAAGGCCAAGAAGGGAGATGATGCCGTGAGGACTTTTGAGATCAGGATCAAGACCACGAAGCGAGCGCTGGAAGACTTTGCTCATACATTTGAAGCATTGAAGGCTGGGGAGCGTGTGAAAAGCAAGAAGGGTGTGTACTTCACCAGCGTGAAGGCCGCGCGTAACCTCTTGACCGCGGAGCGTATAAGACTCTTGAGCCTCATCCACAATCAAGGGCCACGATCAATTTATCAGTTAGCAAAACTCTCCAACAGAAACCCCAAAAACGTCTACGAAGATATCAAGTTGCTTGAGAGGTACGGGATCTTGCGGACCAGTCTTCGAACGCATGCGTCCAGGACCCAGCGTGTCTCCGAAGTACCGTATGACGAGATTAATCTCAGGATTCCTCTAGCTGCTTATTCTAAATCCGCTGCCGCGGCTATTCGCGCGCGTCTCGCCCAAACCGGGCGCACATTCGGCGAGAGCGCACGCCTTGTCCGTGAGGATCGTCAGCGGTGAAAGCCGACCTAGCTTGGCAAGTGGAATTGCAACGCAGTACATTGTATTGCGTTTAGACCAGGAGGCTTTACGTGGAACGGCAATTGACTATCCGAATGCCAGCCAATCTAGCCACCAAACTAGACAAGGTCGCACGACACACAAGGCGCAGGCGGTCGGAGATAGTCCGCCTGGCCTTGGAGCAGTTCCTGAGTGACGCTGATGCCAAAGTAGGCTCTCGTCCGATCGACTTGGTGCGAGACCTGCTCGGCAGTACGGAAAGCGGCGTACCGGATTTGGGGCAACGTCATAGAGATTACCTGCTAAAGCGCCTGCGACGCGCCCACTGAACTCCAGTTCGATACCGGGGCGTTCGTCGCTCTGATCGATCGCAGCGAGGCAAGACATGCATGTAGCCGTTCTGGAGGGATGAACGGGCCCAATCATTAGGATCACGATTTGCCGATGAATTTTGCGGATGGCACACTTGTGGCCCAGCAACTTCTATTTCGTAGTTCCGTGCGAGATCCTCAATCGATCGACGCCATGCTCCGCGATCTCGGCTTCATACTTGTCCACAAACGCATGGTACTTTTCGATTCGTTCATCCTGGCCCATGCGTTTCACGGAATCGCCATAGGTCTCCGAGAAGTCGCGATCTGCTAACCGGTCAACCAAACCATCCCAGAAAGCTTCATCATCATACTCATCAATGAATGGCTGAAGCTTCTCATAGACGTCATCTTTGAGAAAAAACTGAGATAGCGTCGGATGGAACTCCACCATGTCACGCAAATTAGATTCGTACGCGAGTGACAGCAGAAACTGTTCAAGATCCTCAAACTCCGGAATATAGTATCCGGGCGTCCGGATTGCATTGACCAACCAATCCCCGAGATAGACGCTCTTCAGCAACGTTTCAAATTGCTTCCGGGAGAGCTGAATCTCCATCCACATCCTCCCCATGATTGCAATTTCCTATGCTGGTATTTGATCAAGTCGAACGTGGTGACCGCTTCGCTCAGTGGGGCAAAATCCACCGCGGACGGCCCGGGTTTACGAATAGGCCTCGTAGATGGCCTGCCCAACCTGCGCGATCGCCATGCGTCCCTTGAGGTCGTCGGCGAGGTCCCTCGTGAACACCGTCACGATGCAGGGAGATTTCGGCGTGTACAGGATCCCGGCGTCGTTGCTCACCCGGCTCACCGAACCAGTCTTGTGCGCAATGTCGACCGCAGGCGCGAGGAGCAGCGGGAGTCGGTCGCGGACCTGCTGCCGGCGCATGATGTCCAGCATCTGCCGGCACACGTCGGGAGGAAGGGGGCCGGGCTCCGCGCCACCGTTGAGGGTGGGCCGCAGCACATGCCCGAGCAGGACGGCCATCTCCCGCGGGGTCGTCATGTTGGCACGCTCGTCCCGGTAGACGCGGCTGTTAGGGTCGAGCTCCCGCCGCTTGAGCCGCTCAGCCGCCACCTGCCGGTTCTCGCGGGTGTCGGGCGCCCCGCCCATGCCGACGAGATCGTTGAGGAGCTCACGGCAGGACATCGCGACCGTGGTGCGTTGAGACCGCACACGCTGAGGCGGGCGTTGACGGCTTCCTTGGTCACGAGCCCCAACAGGATGTCGGTCGCCGTGTTGTCGCTGACGATAATCATGAGCGTCGCGAGGTCGCGCACCGTGAGCGGCGTCCCCGCGGAGAGTTCCTTGAGGACGCCTGAGCCCGGCGCCTTCATCTCGTTGGTGAGGATGACTCGGTCGTCGAGGGATCGCCTCCCCGCATGCGCCTGGGAGAGCAGTTCGGCAAGGATGGGAATCTTGAACACGCTGGCCATTTGGAACGGCCGGTCGGCGTTGAGCTCAGTCTCCTCTCCCGTCGCCACGGCGCGAACGTACACCCCCATCGTGCCGTCCAGACCATCGGCGATACTTCGAATGCGCCCAGCCAGTGAGTCCCTCACCGCCCACTATCGACCGCGCGAGTGCTCCATCAAGAGCAGGACGCCGGCCACGAGCCCGATGAGACTGGTCAGTTGGGCGAACGAATAGCCAAACACCCCGACCGAGGTCAGCCCGGCGAGGACCAGGTACACGCCCAACAAAAACATCCCCCAGTTCGTGACCCGCATCGATGTCCCCCCCTCGGACCGGACCGCCGCCGCTACCACCCCATCGCGTAGCCGTTGCGCCGCGGATCCGCCCCGCCCATCATCCAGCGGTCTTCCCGGAACACGATCCCCTGGCCCCCGCCCACCCGCATCGACCAGTCCTCGAGGATCTCGAGGCGGTAGCCGCGCGCGGCGAGGGCCTTCTGGACGGCCGGCGGGAACCGCCCTTCCAGCAGCAGGACTTTCGGGGGGAGCGGATCGCCGACATCGTCCTGCCACCGGAAGCGGGGCGCGGCGATCGCGTCCTGGATGTTCTTCCCAAAGTCCACGAGGTTGATGATCATCTGCGCGGTCGTCTGCGGAATCCCATAGGAGCCGGGCGTGCCGATCATGAAGGCGAGCCGTCCACCCTTGGCGGCGTGGGCCGGCCCGAGGGGATCGATCCCGAAGGAATGCGTCGGCCCGATGGGCGCCCCGTGCAGCCCGAAGGCGTGCACCGGCGAGGTGGGCGACTCCCGCCGCTTGCCGGGCTTGAGCTCCTTGCGGTCCCCGGGGATCAGCGTGCACCAGTGGTGCCCGTTGTTCATCGCGATGCCGGTGCGCCCGATCACGACGCCGGATCCATACGAGGACCCCAGGGTCTGCGTGATATTGACGGCCAGCCCGCTCTCATCCGCGGCCGCCAGGTGCGTGGTCGACCGCTCGGGGGCCCTGCGGGCCCGCCGGATCCTGCCGCCGCGGCGCCGGGCGGCGATGCGCCGGCGGGCGCCGGTGCGATCGGCGCGGTCGCTCCGGGCGCTTCGCGCACGCCGTGACCGTCCCCGCACCCCCTCCAGCCGGCGGGTGACCTCGGCCCGCAGTTCGTGGATGCGTTCGTCGCTCAGCATCCATACCAGCGGCACCTCGACAAACAGCGGATCCGCGACGTGCGCCGCCGCATCCATCCGGGCGAGCCGGATCGCCTCCGCCACCAGCGCCACGTAGTCCGGACCGAGGTGCTCCAGGTCGTTGAGATCGAACGCCTCGAGAATGCGCAGCGTCTGGAGAATCTGCACCGCGCTGCTGGGCGGCGGGGTCGTTCGGAGCTCGTAGCCCCGGTACATGGCCCGCAGGGGCGGTTCCCACTTGAGCGTCTCGGGATAGCGGCGCAGGTCGTCGTCGGTGATCAACCCGCCGTGCTCGGACAGGTAAGTCGCGATCGTCCGCCCCAGCGCGCCGTCGTAGAAGGCCATCCAGCCGTCCCCGGCGAGCGTCCGGAGGGTCGCCGCCAGGCCGGGCTGGCGGAGCGTCTCGCCGGCGTCATAGGGCCGGCCATCGTTGAGGTAGGTCCGCGCGGCATCGGGGTGCGGCCTCAGCCGATCGACCGCCTGGGCCGAGCGCTCGAAGTCGAACCGGGTCACCGGAGCGCCCCCGTCGGCGAGCTCAATCGCCGGCTCGAGCACCTGCGCGATCGGCAGGCGGCCGAACTCCCCGTGCAGGCGCGCCCATCCCGCGACGATCCCGGGCACCATCGGCGCCATCGGGCCGATGTCCTGGGTCTCCTCCGTGAACATCTCCGCGCGCGCGTGGTCCGGGGAACGCCCCATGAAGTTCAGCGTCCGGGTCTCACCGCCCGGCAGCGTGATCACGGCGATGCCGATCCCGCCGAGCCCGGAGAAGTAGGGTTCCACGACCGTGACGGCCACGGCGGTCGCGACCACCGCATCGACGGCATTGCCTCCCGCGGCCAGCATCCGAAGCCCGGCCTGCGTCGCGAGCGGATTGGCCGAGGCGACCATCCCCCGGCGCCCCAGCGCGGCAGGGCGGACGCCGAACTCAGACGCTCCTCCCGCGTATGCCATACCCCCCCCACCTCCATAAAAGGCCGCAGGGCCGAGCCTGAGCCCTCCCGGCGCACGCCGGAGCCCTCCGAGGGCCGAACGCCGACGCTGCGGGGGGTTCTACCGCCCCCAGGTCGATTCCTCCGCAGTCGTGCGGAGGAGTGCCGAAGAGATTTTCGGGGAAAATTGACACATCTTGGCTTTCCAGGGATAATAAGGGGTTGGAAGGCGTTCTCATATCGGTCCGTGCCCCCCTGCCCAAGGGTGGGTGTCCCCACATGCTGGCCCATGCGGCTGCCACACGCACGAGGGCGTGGACCGTTAGAGGAGTGACGGTATGCCGGCGACACTGATCGTGGCGAACCTTCGCTCCGGCGGCGGGCGGGCGCGCGACGTCCTGCCTCTGGTCACCAACGCGTTCAAGCGCCACGACCGGGAATACGAGTTGATTATCGCGCCGACCGGGGAGGCCACCGCCCCGATGCTGTCGGAATTCCTCGCCGCGGCGCGGACCTCGTTCGACCAGGTGGCCGTCATCGGCGGGGACGGCACGCTCAACGGGGCCGTCAACGGCATCCTGACGAGCGGCGTGGACCTGACGCTCGGCATCATCCCCTGCGGCACCGGGAACGAGATCATCCGCGCGCTCGGCATCCCCCGGGATCCGGAGCGGGCCGTGGACGTGCTCCTCGCCGGCCAGGTCTGCCCGATCGACGTCGGCAAGGTCAACAACCGGTACTTCCTGAATATCTTCGGCCTGGGGTACGACGTCCAGGTCGTCAAGATGGTGAACACCCTCCGGGCCCGATACCGGCTGGCCCGCAACCGGTCGGTCTACTACGTCGCCGCCCTGCTCCTGCTGTCGAGCGGATTCGACCCCTTCCAGGCGCGGGTCCAGGTCGGGGAGCGGGTGTTCAACGGCCGCGCCGTCCTGATCGCCGCGGCGAACGGCCGGATGTACGGCGAGCGGCTGCTGGCGCTGCCCGCCCCGAGCCTGTCGGACGGGCTGCTGGACCTCTACCTCCTCGAAGAACTGCACTCGCGGACCATCCGCAAGACCGCCCGCCTGCTGCGCCGCCTCCCGGTCCCGGAGCTCAGCGTCGAGCGCTGCTCGTCGGTGCGGATTCAGCTCGACCAGCGGCGCGAGGCCCAGGTGGACGGCAGCCTGCTCGGCCCGGCCCAGACCTACGACCTCTCGCTGCTGCCGCGCCGGATCTCGGTCATCCACCCGGCGCCATCCGTGCTGACGGGCGACGCGCGCAGGACAGAGACGGGCGCGGAGCGCCGGTAGGCGGGATGCTCCTCTCGATCCTCTCGTGCAACTACGGCGGGGGCCACCGCCGGGTCGGCGAAGCGATCGCCGCGGAATGGGAGGCGCGGACCGGGGGCCGCGCGGAGGTCGTCGACTACTTCGCCCGGTTCGTCCACCCCGTGTTCGACGCCATCACCAAGTTCTCGTACATCCAGAGTGTCCGCCGCGCGCCGATCCTGTACGGGATGTTCTACAAGACCACCGGGGAGATCCGGCCGGATTCGCCCGTGCAGCGGGCGATCAACCGGATGGGGCTGGAGCGGCTGGACCGCTACCTCAAGGCGGAACGGCCGGACGTCGTCTGCTGCGTCCACTGCACGCCGGCCGGCACGATGTCCGACCTCAAGATCGCCGGGCGCGGCGAGGTCCCCTGCCTCACCATCATTACCGACTACGTCACCCACAGCCAGTGGATCCACCCGGGCGTGGACGCGTACAGCGTGCCCGCCGCGGAGGTCAGGGACGGGCTGCTTGCCCGCGGCATCCCGGCGCACCGGATCACAGTCACGGGCCTCCCCATCGAGCGCAAGTTCCTCCGAACGCTGGACCGCGCGGCCATCGCGCGGCGGCTCAATCTCGTCCCCGACCGGCCGGTGATCCTCGTGATGGCCGGCGCCTACGCCATGCTCGGCGGCGTCGGGGACGTGGCCCGCGTGCTCGCCCGCTTCCCGCGGCCCCTCCAAGCCCTCGTCGTCTGCGGGCACGACCGCCGGCTCGCGGACCAGGTGCGCGCCCGCATGGCCGGTTCGCCCCACCCCTTCCAGGTCTTCGAGTACGTGGACAACGTCGAGGAGTTGATGGCGGCCAGCGACCTGCTGATCACGAAGGCCGGCGGGGTGACGGTGAGCGAGGCGATGGTGCTGGGGCTGCCGATGCTGATCTACCGGCCCATCCCCGGGCAAGAAGAGGGCAATACGAAGTATCTGCTCGACCACGGCGCCGCCCTCGCCCCGAAGACCCCGGAGATGCTCTACAGCATGCTCGAGACGCTCCTCGCCGACCCGGCGCGCCTCGCAGCGATGAAGCAGGCCGCGGCGGGGCTGGCGCGGCCCGCCGCCACCCAGCAGGTCGTCGCCCACCTCGCCCAGCTTGCGGGAACGAGCCCCAGGCCCGTCCCCCAGAGGACGCTCGCCACCTCCATCCCCCAGACTTGAAATCTCAGCGAGAAATCGGGCTCCTCGCCATCTCGGTCGGCCTCGTCGAGTTCGTCCATGGGGCGCTCTTGTTTGTGCTCCTGCCGACGCTGGTGGCCACACGGCTCGGCTGGCCGATGGGCACGATCGGCGCCGCCGTCGCGGCGTATTTCTTCGCCGAGGTGGCGGTGAAGCTGGTCGCCGGGTGGCTCGTCGACCGCATCGGGGCGCGGCGGATGCTGCTGGTGGGACTCTGGATCTACGCGGCCGCGTTCGCCGGGCTCGTCGCCTCGCGCCACACCTGGCAGGTGTTCCTCGCCCTCGCCGCGATGGGCGCGGGCGCGTCTCCCCTGTGGCCCGCCGCGCTGACCCGCCTGACGCGCAGCGCGGGTCCCGAAGTCGGCGAAGCGCTGGGCCACCTGTTCTCGCTGTGGATCCTGGGCGCGGGGCTGGGGATCGGCACCGCCACGCTGCTGAGCCGGACGAACCATCCCGTGTCGCTCAAGGTCTTCATCCTCCCGCTCCTCGCCGCCCCGCTCCTCGGGTTCCGCCTCGCCGCGGATCCCGCCGGCACGGGCCCCGCCAGCGGCCCGCGCGTCGGCGAGCTGCTGCGCCTGGTCGGCAGTTCGCTCGCGCAGCTGTTCACCAGCCTGATCCCCCAGATCATCGCGGCCGGCGTGCTCATCCCCATCATCGTCCCCTACCTCCTGACGGTGCGCGGCCTCGACGAACGCGAGCTGCTCGTCCTGATGGTGCTCGTGTTGGGCACGGGGCTGCTCCTGCTGGCCCCCGCGGGACGGATCGGGGACCGGCTGGGGCGCCGCCTGACGTACGGGCTCGGCCTGGCGACCGTCGCGCTCCTGTTGATCGCGGTCCCCTTCTGCCGCCCCCTCTGGCTGCTCGCGCTCGACTTCCTGGGGATCGGCATCGGCTACGCGTTCGTCCTCCCGGCGTGGAACAGCATCCTGCTGCGCCTCCTGCCCGAAGACGTGCGCGGCGCCGGCCTGGGGATTCTGATGACCGTCGAGGGCATGGGCGGGGTGATCGGCCCGCTGGTGGGCGGGCTCCTCTGGCAGATTGCGAACCCGACCGCGCCGTTCTTCCTGAGCGGCGGGCTGCTGCTGCTCGCCTCCGGAGCGGCGACCCGGTGGCGCACGGACGTCGTGGAGGGGTAATGCAGGGCCTGCGGGCCGGCGTGCGGACCGGGCTGACCGCGGCCGCCGGCGTGCTCGGAGGGGCCGCGGCGTACACGCTCGGGACGCAGGTGATGGCGGGCGCGATCCGCGTGGGGGTCATCAAGCGCGGGCCGGCCCGTCCGATGGTCGCCCTGACGTTCGACGACGGCCCGGACCCGACGTACACGCCGCTGATCCTCGACACGCTCGCCGCCTCCGGCATCCAGGCGACGTTCTTCATGGTCGGCCGCCAGGTCGACGCCTTCCCCGAGGTGGCGCGGGCGGTGGCGCGGGCGGGGCACGATCTCGGCAACCACACCTACGGGCATCGCCACCTCTGGACCCTGGCCCCGCGGGGGGCGGCCGAAGAAGTCGAACGGGGGGCCGCGGCGGTGGCCGAGGCCACCGGGATCCATCCCCGCTACTTCCGGCCGCCGTGGGGGATGTTCAACTGGACGGCCTACGTCCGGGCAGGGCAGCTGGGGGAGGAGCGGATCCTGTGGTCCGTTCGGCCCGAGGGGTGGCTTCGGGGAGTGGGCGCGGGCGAGATGGCCGCGCGCGTCATCCGGTGGTCCCACCCCGGGGCGATCGTGGATCTGCACGACCGGGGCGGGCATCCCACCACGCCGCGTGCCACCTGGGCCGCGCTTCCCGGGATGATCGCCGGGCTACGCGCCCGGGGCTACAGGGCCGTGCCGCTGCGGACGCTGCTCGACGACGGCCTAACCGAGCCGATCGAGCCGCTCTCCCCGCCGGCGGCGCGAGGCCGAACAGCACAGTGCCGAACAGCAGGAGCGTTCCGGGCTCGGGAACCGGCGCC
>WNGI01002960.1_pt1 | contig 24044 bp, 24 predicted proteins | sample 5400621 | NCBI WGS metagenome assembly WNGI01 (sample SAMN13153374, study PRJNA577476) | soil metagenome | isolation source: 20 cm soil or saprolite under Garry oak tree replicate 1 | place: USA:California | collected 2016-06-15 | reverse complement strand
ACCGACGGGTGGTGGGAGGTCATTCCCGGTGTCTCGCTCGCCGAGCGGGCCGACGGGGGCGTCGTGCTGGAGCTCACCGGCGGTGCGGATCCGCAGCGGATCCTCGATCTGGCCCGCGCCGAGGGTGACGTTGCCGCGTTCGGTCCGGTGCGCCCCTCGCTCGCTGAGCTCTTCCGCGAGGTGGTCGCGGAGTGAGTGCCGCGCCGACGGACCGCGGCACCTGGCGGCTCGTGGCGCGTCGCGACTTCTGGGTCCGGATCCGCGAGCGGAGCTTCCTGATCTCCACGCTGATCAACATCGCGGTGATCTCGATCCTCGTCCTGGCACGGGCATCGAGCGCGGTCGCCGGCGGTCCCTCGTTCGACCTCGGCTACGTCGGTCCGGGGACGGTCGCCGACGGGGCGGCAGCGCTGGGCGCGCAGGCGGGCGTGCGGATGGCGACGGCCACGTCGGCGCTGCGGGACGGATCGGTCGATGCGGTCGTGACCCAGACGCAGCTCATCGGTCACACGAGTCTCGACCCGACACTCGCGCCGCTCGTCGAGGCATCCGCCAGGAACCTCGCCCTCGCGGCGGTGCTGGACGCGCACCATGTCTCGCAACAGGAACGCGATGCGGTGAACAACTCGACCCCGCTCGCGTACGCGTTCCTCGAGAAGGAACCGCCCAACCGCAACCAGAACGCCGCGGTCGCGTTCGTCGGCGTGCTCCTGCTGTACGGGCAGCTCTTCGGCTACGGGATCTGGGTCGCGAGCGGCGTGATCGAGGAGAAGGCATCACGGGTGGTGGAGATGCTGCTCTCCGCGATCCGCCCGAAGCAGCTCCTCCTCGGGAAGATCGTCGGGATCGGCACGCTCGGCTTGGCGCAGCTCATCGTGATCAGCTCGTTCGCGATCGGACTCGCGTTCGCGACGAACGCGATCGACGTATCATCGAGCGCCTTCGGCGCGGCCGGGCTCGTGATCGGCTGGTTCGTCCTCGGCTTCGCGTTCTACGCGACACTCTTCGCCGCGGCGGGCTCGCTGGTGACGCGGATGGAGGAGCTGCAGAACGTCATCGTCCCGATCAACCTGACGATCCTCGTGTCGTTCTTCATCTCGATCGGGGCGTTGCAGGATCCGAACGGGCGACTCCAGGTGATCGCGTCGATCCTGCCCACATCCTCGGCGCTCGCGATGCCGGTGCGGATCGTCTTAGGCGCCGCCCCGGCCTGGCAGGTCGCCGTGTCGTTGGTCGCGCTCGTCGGCTCGACGATCCTGCTGGTGCCGTTCGCCGCGCGGCTGTATTCGGGTGCCGTCCTGCGGACGCGCGGCCGCGTCAGGATCCGCGAGGCCTGGCGCTCAGCCGAGTGATCAGGACGTGCCGAAGGCGCGGCGGAACGATGGCAGCGGCAGCTGTCCGGTCGCCAGCACGCGATCGTGGAAGTCGCGGAGCGAGAAGCCGGCGCCGTCTCGCTCACGGGTCGCGTCTCGAGCCTTCTCGATCTCGATCATCCCGACCATGTAACAGAGCGCTTGCCCCGGCATCCCGATGTAGCGGTCGACCTCGATCACGGCATCGGTGTGGGTCTGACCGGCCTCTTCGAGCTTCGCGATGGATGCCTCGCGGGTCCACCCCAGCATGTGGATGCCCGTGTCCGTGATCAAGCGGGCCGCGCGATGGGCCTGATTGTCGAGCATGCCGAGCCGTTCCCACCCGTCGAGGTAGAGGCCCATCTCGTCCGCGAGCCGTTCGGAGTACAGACCCCAGCCCTCGCAGTACGCGCTCCCCGCGAACGCGCCGCCGAACCGGCGAAGCGCCGAGCGACCCTGCATCTCTTGCTCGAGCGCGATCTGGAAATGGTGACCCGGGTTGGCCTCGTGGTACGTGACCGACGCGACGTGGTGCTTGGCGCGATCCGGGAGGTCGTAGGCATTGATGTAGTAGGTGCCGGGACGCGACCCGTCCTCCGTGGGCGGGTTGTAGAACGCGAACGGCTCGTCGGCCTCGCGGAACTCCTCGACCCGCCGGACCTGGCAGTTGGCGCTGGGGAGCCGGCCGAAGAACGAGGGAGCGAGCTCCCAGCTGCGCCGGACCTGATCCTCCGCCATGGCGACCAGAGCCTCGGGGCTCGGAAGCGTGTTCTCTCCACGAGCGGTCCGATCCGCGATCGCCTCGGCGGCAGACGCGTACCCAAGCTCCGCCGCGACCACCTCCCGCTCGGTCTGGATCTGCTCGAACCGCTCCACGCCGAGCTCATGGACGGTCTTCGGATCGAGATCCAGGCTGGTCCAACCGAGGACCTCGGCCGCGTACATCCCGTCGCCTCCCGGGAGGGCCGACATGCCGATCGTCCGGACCGACGCCGGGAGATACTCCTCGCGGACGACGTCGCGGAACCGCGCATGGGCCGGGTACAGGACCTCGCGGACCGTCGCCGCGATCCGCTCCTTGACGGCCTCGTCGTCGCCCAACGGGAGCATCGCAGGCGAATCCTCCGGCGCGAGGGCGAGGATCCGGTCGAGCTGCGCGAGGGCGCGCTCTGCGACGATCCTTGGCGTGACGACGCCCGAGGCGACCGCCTCGCGGGCGACCTCGATCGCCTCCTCGAGCATCGCGGGGAACGCACGGAGCCGAGCCTCGTACCGATCGATGCGTTCCGGCGTATCGGCACGCTGCACCGAGGCCACGTGCCCGAGCATCGTGCCCGCTCCATGCATGTGGTTCACGACCTCGAACCGATCGATGCGGTGCTCGAGTCGAGCGAGCGCGCGCTCGCAGATCGCTCGCATCACGTCGACGTCTGCCCGGTCCGCGTCGCCGAGCGTGTCTGGGTCGATCGCCGACATCGCCTGCCGTGCCTCTCGGGAGGCGGTCTCCTCCGCCGCGCGGCCGGTCGCGCCGAGGTCGGGGAGCCGGTCGTCGTAGCGTTCGTCTCCGATGAAGGTCCCCATCAGCGGGTCCCGCTCGAGGAGCCCTTCCCAGTAGCGGTCCACGAGGTCCCGGACCATGCCGTTCGCCGTCACGGATATCCCCTCTCGCGCATCACAGTCCCGGACACAGGAGGTTCAGGGTGATCCCGTCGTCGATCAGATCCCCCGCCGCGGTCTTCGCCCACGCCCACAGACCCGTCCGTGCGGCGTTCGAGTAGGCGAGGTCGGGGATCGGCTGCTTGATCGCTTGCGAGGTGATGAACACGATCCGGCCCCAGCCAGCTGATCGCAGGTGCGGGAGCGAGGCCTGCACGAGCCGGATCGAGGCGAGCATGTTCGCGTTCACGGCCTCGATCATGCCGTCGTCGGTGACCTCGAGCGCGCGAGCGCGGGGCGGGCCACCGGCGTTCGCGACGACGATGTCGATCCGTCCGAACCGTTCGGTGGTCGCATCGACGAGCCGCCTGGGCGCGGTCGGCTCGGTGACGTCCGCCGGGAGCGCGAGGATCTCGCCCGGGAGCTCGTCCGCCGTCGCGGCCAGCCGTTCGGGATCGCGGGCGCAGATCGCGACGCGGCATCCCTCCGCCGCGAGTGCGGCCGCCGTGCCGCGGCCGAGTCCTTTCGACGCCGCGGTGACGAGGGCCACCTTGCCATCGATCCCGAGGTCCATGGTGGCCGATGCTACCCGTGGGGGGCTAGGCTCGGGCCCGCCGTCGACCGAGCCTCGACCGGAAAGGGCATGGCGCGTGCACAAGCGCAGCGTTGTGGTGCTCCTCACGTCGGTCGCGCTGGTCGGTGGGTGCAGCCGCACGAAGACCCTCGATGCGAACGACCTTGAGGAAACGCTTCGCTCGAAGATCGAGCGCCAGTTGGGCGCGCACGGCATCACCGTGGATTGTCCCGACGAGGAGCCCGCGGCAGCGGGCGCGACCTTCCAATGCACCGCGACGAGTGCGGACGGCAAGACCATCACCGTCGAGGTCACGCAGACCGACGACCAGGGCCACGTGACCTACAAGCAGGTGAACGCGGGATAGGAGCAGCCGATGCTGCTGGAGGGGAAGAAGCTGCTGATCACCGGCGTGCTGACGCCGCAGTCGATCGCGTTCGCGGCCGCGAAGGCCGCGCAGGAGCAGGGTGCCGAGATCGTTCTCACGAACTTCGGACGCACGGTCAGCCTCACGCAGAAGACCGCGAAACGGCTCCCCACCGCACCGGACGTCCTGGAGATGGACGCCAACTCCGACGAGCAGATCGCTGCCGTCCGCGATGAGCTCCTCCAACGCTGGGGCCGGCTCGACGGCTTCCTCCATGCGATCGCCTTCGCCCCCCAGGACGCTTTGGGGGGCAATTTCCTCCAGACGCCCTGGGAGAGCGTGGCGACGGCCGTGCAGACCAGCGCGTTCTCGCTGAAGGCGCTCGCCGTCGGCATGCTCCCGTCGATGGGCGAGGGCGGGGCGATCGTCTCGCTCGATTTCGACGCGACGGTCGCGTGGCCGATCTACGACTGGATGGGCGTCGCGACGGCGGGGCTCGAAGCCGTGACCCGGTACCTCGCCCGCGATCTCGGTCCGAAGGGGATCCGCGTCAACGCCGTGAGCGCCGGCCCGATCAAGACGATGGCCGGCAGGGGGATCCCCGGGTTCGACCAGATCAGCGGCTCCTGGTCCCGTCGCGCGCCGCTCGGCTGGGACGTGGAGGACCCGACCCCGGTCGGCAACACGGTCGCATTCTTGCTGTCGGACCTCTCGGCCGGCATCACGGGTGAGCTCGTGCACGTCGACGGGGGGTTCCACGCGATGGGAACGGACCTGGCCTGATCATGGTGCAAGCGGTTCAGCTCACGTCGTTCAGTCACGGGGCGGGATGTGCGTGCAAGCTGGGTCCTCGCGACCTCACGCGGGTTCTCGACCTGCTCGGTCCGAGCGCGAAACCCGAGGACGTCCTGGTGTCGGAGGAGACCGGTGACGACGCCGCCGTGTACCGGCTCGCCGACGGGACCGGACTCGTGCTCACCCTCGACTTCTTCACTCCCTTGGTCGACGACCCAGGCGACTGGGGCAGGATCGCCGCCGCCAACGCGCTCAGCGACGTCTACGCGATGGGCGGCAGCCCACGGCTCGCCCTGAACATCGCCGGGTGGCCGGTCGATGAGCTGCCGCTCGAGCTGCTCGCCGACGTCTTGGGCGGTGCTCGCGAGGTCGCCGACCGCGCCGGCGTGTCGGTGGTCGGAGGGCACACGATCACCACGGAGAAGGAGCCGCTGTTCGGGATGATGGCCGCCGGGTTCGTCGATGCCGCCGCGATCGTCCGCAATGCGACGGCCCGGCCGGGGATGCATCTCTTCCTCTCCAAGCCGATCGGAACCGGGCTCATCACGACCGCGATCAAGCGCGGCGCGACGGATGAGGATCATGCGCGGCTCGCGGTGGACACGATGACCGCGCTCAACGCGGACGCGTCTGCGGCGATGGTCTCGGCCCACGCGGGAGCGGCGACGGACGTCACTGGATTCGGCCTGCTGGGGCACCTCCGGAGGATGCTCGAAGCGAGCGGGTGCGCCGCCATCGTGGATGCCGGCTCCGTACCGCTGCTTCCCTCGGTGCTCGACCTCGCCCGTCGAGACATCGTCCCCGGCGGGACGAAACGCAACCATGCGTGGCTGCAGGAGGTCACCGATTGGGGCGACCTCACGCCGCCCGAACAGATCGTGTTGGCGGATGCGCAGACGAGCGGAGGACTCCTGGTTGCCGCGGCGCGGAGCCCATCCACGGAACTGTTCACCGAGATCGGCGACGTTGTCCAGGGTCCCCCGGGCTCGATCTCCGTCGCCGGACGGGTCCGGGAATAACCGACCCCGCTGGTAGCATTTGCACCTGCAACAGGCGGCTGCGCCTGTCCGGCCGACCTCCCGGAGACGGAACGTGATCGAGCTCGACGGCGTCTTCTTCAAAGAGATCGTGGAGCACGCCCTCCGCGAGCTCCCCAACGAATGCTGTGGCGTGATCGCCGCGAACGGTGACGGTCGCCCCACGAAGGTCTTTCCGGCCCGGAACATCGAGGCGAGTGCTGAGAGGTATCGCATCCACCACAGAGACCTGATCCGCATCCAGGACGAGATGGACGAAGAGGGGTGGAGTCTGTGGGCGTTCTTCCACTCCCACACGCACACCGAGGCCTATCCCTCCGACACCGACCGGAGAGAGGCGACCAACACCCAGGATTGGTACCCAGGCGTCCGGTACCTGATCGTCTCGCTGACGGATCGTGAGCGACCCGAGCTCCGCGCATTCTTCCTGCGCGATGGCGACGTCGAGGAAGACGAGGTCGGGATCGCATGAGCGACGCCATATCGATGCCGAGGTTCACCGAGGAGCAGGTGCAGCGCTATTCGCGCCACATCATCCTGCCGAACATCGGCGGCAGGGGTCAGCGGAAGCTGCTCGACAGCTCGGTGTTGGTGATCGGCGCCGGCGGACTCGGCTCCCCGGTCGCCATGTATCTGGCCGCCGCCGGCATCGGGAAGCTCGGCATCGTGGACTTCGACCGGGTCGACGTGACCAACCTCCAACGCCAGATCCTCCATACGACGGCCGATGTCGGCCGCTCGAAGGTCGCCTCGGCCGTCGAGCACCTTTCCGCGATCAACCCGACGATCGAGGTCGTCGGGCATGAGACCTTGCTGTTCTCGACGAACGTGTTCGAGATCTTCGAGGACTACGACGTGATCGTCGACGGCACGGACAACTTCCCGGTCCGCTACCTCGTCAACGATGCGACCCAGTTCATGGGCAAGCCGCTCGTGTACGGCTCGATCTATCAGTTCGAGGGCCAGGCCACCGTGTTCATGCCTGGACAGGAGACGCCGTGCTATCGATGCCTGTTCCCGGCGCCCCCGCCACCCGGCACCGTCCCGAGCTGTGCCGAAGGTGGCGTGTTCGGTGTGTTGCCGGGCGTGATCGGCTCGATCCAGGCGACGGAGGCGATCAAGATCGCGACGGGGGAGGGCGACACGCTCGAGGGGCGCCTGCTCCTGTACGACGCCCTCCACATGGACTTCCAGGAGATGAAGATCCGCTGGGACGCCGATTGCCCCGTCTGCGGCAAGGAGCCCACGATCACGGAGCTGATCGACTACGAGCGGTTCTGCGGTGTCCCAGCCCGACCCGAATGAGGAGTTGCTGAACCGATGGCCGTGACCGTCAAGCTCCCAACGATCCTCCGCAAGTTCGTCGGTGACGAGGCGCGGGTAACCGCCGAAGGTGCGACCCTCGGCGAGGTCTTGAAGGACCTCGAATCACGGTATCCGGGCGTCACGAAGAACGTCCTCGCCGAGGGGGGAGGACTGCATCGCTTCATCAACCTCTACGTGAACGATGAGGACGTTCGGTACCTGGGCTCGCTCGAGACCGCCGTCGCGGACGGCGACGTCGTCTCGATCTTGCCGGCGGTCGCGGGCGGCGCGTAGCACCGCCAACCTTGCCGCCCGACGGCGCGACCGCCCTCGAGCACCATGCTTCAGCCAGACCTCGTTGTCGTCGAAGAACCGCACCACCCGCTCGCGCATCGACTCGGGCAAGGTCGTGTAGTCGGCTGCGAGCATCCCGCACAGACACATCCGATCGTCTCGGAACACGTCCGCGCAGAGCCGCGCGTAGGCTCGAAGCTTCTCCGCCGCCTCGATCTCCCGAGCGCCGGGCCGATCGGCGCACCTGACCGATCCGCTCGGATGGGCCAAGCTGTCGGACGTGGAGATCCGTCGCCTCGGCGAAACCGGGCTCACGACCTCTCGGATCGGGCTCGGTCTGGCCGCGCTCGGGCGTCCCGTGTACATCGATGTCGGGCGAGACCGTGACCTCGGGAACGAACGTACCCGCGCGGCCATGGAGGCGCGATGCGATGCGGTCCTCGACGCGGCGTACGCGGCCGGGATCCGGTACGTGGATGCGGCGCGTTCCTACGGAGATGCGGAGGCGTTCCTCGGTGCGTGGCTCGAAGCGGGCGATCGACCGGACGTCGTCGTCGGATCCAAGTGGGGGTACACCTACGTCGGTGAGTGGCGTCTGGATGCCGACGTGCAGGAAGTGAAGGACCTGTCGGCCGCCGCCCTCCGACGGCAGATCGCGGATTCGCGGCGGCTGCTCGGCGATCGCTTCTCGCTGTACGAGATCCATTCCGCCACGATCGAGAGCGGGGTGTTCGACGATCGCGAGGTGCTCGATGAGCTCCGCTCGCTCCGGGAGTCGGGCCTGTTCCTCGGGTTCTCCACCAGCGGCCCGCAACAGTCGGACTCGATCCTTCGCGGCCTCCACGAGCGCATCGACGGCGAGCCCCTCTTCTCGACCGTCCAATCGACGTGGAACGTCCTGGAGCCGTCGGTCGGTCCCGCGTTGGCGGAGGCTCACGCCGACGGGCGGGGCGTGCTGATCAAGGAAGCGATGGCGAACGGGCGACTCGCGGCGGCCGACGGCCCGCTCGGCGGCATCGCCGGTCGGCTCCGGACGACCCCCGATCGCGTGGCGCTCGCGGCCGTGCTCGCCCAACCGTGGGCCGATGTCGTCCTGTCGGGCGCCGTGACGGTGGAACAGATTCGGAGCAACGCGTCTGCGCTCGACGTCAGGCTTCCCGCCGACGCCTTGCGGGCGATGGAAACGCTCGCCCAGCCGCCGGGGCGGTACTGGACGGACCGCGCCGCACTCCCGTGGCGATGAACCGCACCGGCCGCCGACGCGCGAGGCCGTTCACGACAGGGGAAGGGCGATCGTGGCGGTGAGGCCACCCCCGGGCGTTGGCTCGAGCCACATCCTGCCGCGCTGGGCTTGCACCAGGGCTCGGGCGAGGGCGAGACCGAGGCCGGCGCCGCCCGTGTCCCTCGTTCGGGAAGGGTCGGCCCGGAAGAAGCGCTCGAACGCTTGGCGATGTGCCTCGGGCGGTATCCCGGGCCCGTGATCCTCGATCGCGACGACGGCTTCATGTGCGCCGTCCAGGCCCCACCGGACCTCCGCCGAACCACCGCCGTGTCGCGCGACGTTCTCCAGCACCGCATCGAGGACAGCCTCGAGCGCGATGCGGTCGGCCGGGACGACCAGGGTGTCGGCGCCGTCGGAACTGAGGTGGTTGCCGTGCGCGATGCTGCTGCGGTGGACGGCCGACCTACACGTCGCGGCGAGGTCGACCGGGGTCCGTTCCAGCTGGAGCTGGCCGCGGTCGGCCCGAGCCAACTGCAAGAGTCGCTGGGAAAGACCCGTGAGGTAGTCGACCTCGGAGAGCACGTCCGCCCCTAACGCCGTGTCATGCTGGGTGAGCGTCTCGACCCCCGCGCGGATGAACGCGAGCGGCGTCCTGAGCTCGTGAGACGCGTCGGCGGCGAAGCCGGCTTGGGCCTCGTAGGACTCCTCCACCGGCCGGACGGCCCGTCCCGCCCACCACCACCCGGCCAACAGCGTGGCCGCGAGAGCCGCGACGCCCCCCCACAGGAACAGTGATCGCACCCGATGGATCAGCGCCTCCTCCGGTTCCAACGACCGTCCCGCCGAGACCCACGCCACGGTCCGACCGTTGATCACGGCCGGAAGCGTGACGACGCGGACCTTTTCACCGGCGATCTCCAGATCGGCGACGCGATCGGCGTATGGCCGGAGCCATGAGGGGGTCTCTTTCGGCTCGCCGAGCGGTACCGGCTCGCCGGAGCGATACACGGCGACCTGGACGGCCGATGCCGACGGGACGTCGACGTCGATCGTGGGCTGGAACGAACCCCCCTCCTGGATCCGTTCGACCTGTGCGCCTGCTTCCGCAGCGAGCTGCGCCGTTGCGCCCCGGTCCAGGTTCCGGGCGAGGAGGAGGAGCACCAACCCCGCGAAGATCGTGAGGATCACGAGCATCACGAACGCGTGCGAGAGCGCGAGCCGCACGCGGAGCGACCGGAACATCTACCGTCCCACCGAGTACCCCACGCCGCGCACCGTGTGGATGATGTCGCCGCCTGGTCCGAGCTTGCGCCGGAGATAGTGGACGTAGAGATCGACCACCTTCGTCTGCGCGTCGAACGGGAAGTCCCACACGAGCTCCTTGAGCTCCGCCCGCGTCAACACCTGTCCTTGATGTTCGAGCAGGCATGTCAACAGATCGAACTCCTTCGACGTCAGCTCCACCTCCTCGCCGTGGACGCGCACGCGGCGCGCCCGGGGATCGAGGCTCACGCCCGCATGTCGGAGCACCGCCCCGGCCGGAGCGCCGCGGGAGCGCCGTGCGAGGGCGTCCACCCTCGCGAGCAGCTCGTCGAAGGCGAACGGTTTGACGAGGTAGTCATCGGCTCCGCTGCGAAGGCCGTCGACCCGGTCGTCGATCCCGTCGCGCGCCGTGAGCATCAGGATGGGCGTCGTTATCCCTCGGGTGCGAAGCGTCCGGGTGAGCGAGACGCCGTCCATCCCGGGGAGCATCACGTCGACGATCGCCAGATCGAGCTCGTTGCTCGAGGCCTGCTCGAGACCCGCGGAGCCGTCGTCGCAGGTCTCGGCGACGTGGCCCGCGGTTCGCAGTCGGCGCGCGATGAGGTCGGCGAGCCGGCGGTCGTCTTCGATCACCAGGATGTTCACGGACCCATCGTCGCAGGCCAGCGCGTGGACGAGGCGATCCTTACCACTCTCTTACCGTCCTCCGAACGCTCTCGAACGATGAGCGGCGAATATCCGGAACATGCGGACGGACCCTCGGAGCTCGAAGACCCCGCTCAGACCGGACACGACCCGTCGAGGGACGTATCCGGGCAGGAGTCGGCGGCACCGATCGCCGAGCATCGCGGACGGCTGGATCGAGATGCCGTGGTCGATCCGGATCCTCAGGGCCTTCCTCGGCGTCACGTTCGTCTTCGCGGGCGTGCAGAAGTTCCTCGATCCCAACTTCCTCCGGGCCGGCGGCGGCGACTACATCGGGACACAGCTCGCCGGGTTCGCTGCCGGGACACCGGCCGCCCCGCTGATGCACATCCTCGGCGAGGCGCCCGTGCTCACCGGGATCGCGATCGCGATGTTCGAGATCGCCGTCGGGCTCGGGACGCTGGCGGGCATCGGGATACTCGCCGCCTCGCTCGTGGGGTTCGGGATCAACGCGACGCTCTGGCTCTCCGCCACGTGGCACACCCACCCCTACTTCCTCGGATCCGACTCGATCTACGCCGTGGCATGGCTGGCGCTGGCGGCCGGGATCGTCGAGGTCGAGCACGCTCGTCGCGGTCGCATCGCCGGACCCATCGAGCGGATGGACGGGATCAGTCGCCGCGAGTTCGCTCGCGGAAGCCTCATCGCCGGAGTCGCCGTCGCGCTGGGGGTCGCGTCCAAGGCGTTCGCGGGTCCGGCGTCGTCGTCGGGACTCGGAGCGCTGGCCGACCCCGCGCGTGGCTCGGCGCGGGCGTCGTCGGGAGCGACCGGCTCGCCGAGCGCGGCTCCGACGATGGGCCCGACCGCGCCGACGACGCCGGGTCGGGTCCTCACGACCCTCGACGCCCTACCCGTCGGACGCGCCGTCGGCTTCACGGATCCACAGGTCGGGCCGGCGGTCTTGCTTCGCTTGGCGAACGACCAGGTGGTCGCCTACAGCCGATCCTGCACGCACCAGGGATGCCTCGTGGGATACGACCAGAGCTCCGAGATCCTCGTCTGCCCCTGTCACGGAGCGGAGTTCGACCCAGCCCACCAGGCTGCGGCGATCGCCGGGCCGACCCGCACCCCGCTCGAGTCGATCAAGGTGGTCGTCGACAACGCGACCGGCGACGTGATCCTGCCCGCATAGCCGACTCGAGCTCCGCGACCGGCCCCGCACCGAGGGCAAACCCGCCCTGTGAGGTACAGAACGTTCGTACCGAGGGATGGGCGCGCTGAGATAATCCCGAACCGTGCGCTACGACTCGATCCTGGATGCCATCGGGGACACCCCGCTCGTCGGCATCCCCCGGATGTCTTCCGCTCCCGGTGTTCGCATCTGGGCGAAGCTCGAGGGGCAGAACCCCACAGGCTCGATGAAGGATCGCATCGCGCTCGCCATGGTGGAAGCGGCGGAGGGCTCCGGCGAGCTGACGCCCGAGCGGACGATCCTCGAGCCCACGTCCGGCAACACCGGGATCGCGCTCGCGATGGTCGCGCGTCGAAAGGGCTACAAGCTCACGGTCGTGATCCCCGACAACGCGAGCGACGAGCGGATCGGGCTGCTCCGTCTGTTCGGCGCCGAGGTCGTCCTGTCGGATGGAGCGAAAGGAACGAACGGCTCGATCGAGGTGGCGCGCGCGCTCGCCGCCGACCCGCGGTACTACATGCCCTTCCAATATGGCAACCGCGCCAATCCGGATGCTCACGAGAAGGGAACGGCGCAAGAGATCATCCGCGACCTCCCGAGCGTCTCGCATTTCGTCGCCGGGATGGGGACCGGCGGGACCTTGACGGGTGCCGGTCGCGGGCTCCATGCGTACAACGAGCAGATCAAGGTCATCGCCGCCGAGCCCGAGCTTGGCGACCTGGTCTACGGCCTACGCTCCCTCGAGGAAGGGTTCATCCCGCCGATCTTCGATCCCGAACAGATCGACCGGAAGTTCCTGGTGAACGCCGCCGACTCCCTCCAGGCGACGAGGGAGCTCACGGCGCGTGAGGGGATCTTCGCCGGGATCAGTAGCGGCGCGGTGATCCACGTCGCGCAGCGCGTCTCCCAGGAGCTCGACGGCGGCGACATCGTGTGCCTGCTGCCGGACGGCGGGTGGAAGTACCTGTCGACGCATGCGTGGGCGGACGATCTCTCGGCTGCGCAGCGAGGGGTCGAGGAGTCCTTGTGGTGGTAGCGCGTGAGCGATAGCCGACCGATCGGGGTGTTCGACTCGGGCGTCGGCGGTCTCACGGTCGCGCGAGCGATCCTCGATCTGTTGCCGAACGAATCGCTGATCTACGTCGGGGATTCTGCCCACTTCCCGTACGGCCCCCGGCCCGTCGAGGAGATCCGCGGGTTCGCGATGCAGATCGCGGCCTCCCTCGTCGAGTGTGACGTGAAGCTCCTCGTGGTGGCATGCAACTCCATCGAGGTCTCCGCGATCGGCGACATCGCGACGGCGCACGGGGTCCCCGTCGTCGGGGTGATCAATCCGGGAGCGCGGGCCGCGATCCGCGCAACCAGGAACGGCGTGGTCGGCGTGATCGGAACGTCCGCGACGATCCTCACGGGTGCCTACCGGCGCGCGGTGGGGTCGACCGTCGAGCTCCACGCGGCGGCCTGTCCCGCCTTCGTCGAACACGTCGAGCGGGGCGACACCACGTCGGAAGGGTTGCGGCTGGCTGCTCGCAGGTATCTTGCACCGCTGAAGGAGAAAGGCATCGACACGTTGATCTTGGGATGCACGCATTACCCGTTGCTCTCCGGGCTGCTCCAGCTGGAGCTCGGCCCAGACGTGGTGCTGGTGTCGTCCGCGGAGGAGACGGCGAAGGACGTCTATGCCGAGCTCCTGCGGACCGGAGGTCTCCGCGAGGAGCCGGAGCTCCCGCACCACGAGTTCCTCACGACGGGAGACGCCGAGCCGTTCCGCGACCATGCGGAGTTCTTCCTGGGACGCGAGCTCGCCCATGTGAAGGCCGTACACATCGAAGCCGGCGGTCGCTCGTGAGGCTCTCGGTCCTGGGTTCCCACGGGACGTGGCCGGGAACGGGCGGGGAGTGCAGCGGGTACCTCGTCACCAGCGGGTCCTTCCATCTCTGGCTCGATGCGGGCACCGGCACGTTCGCCCGATTGCAGGAGCACGTCGCGCCCGGTGACATCGACGCGGTCCTGATCACGCACGGCCACGCGGACCATTTCCTCGACGTCATCCCGGCGTTCTACGCTCGCCATTACGGGGATCTCGGACAGGCCGGCCTGCCGTTCTACTCGCCGGCCGGTTTCATGGATCTGGCCGCGTTGCTCGTCTCCGAGAACGGCCGGAACGTGATGGCCGAGGCATACGCGTTCGACCAGATGGAAGCGGGCCGCGTGGTCGAGGTGGGGCCCTTCCGTGTGACGTCCTTCGAGATGACCCACATCGGCGTGTATTCACTCGGGTACCGGATCCAGGCGGAGGGTCATACGCTCGCCTACACCGGTGACACGGGGCCGTGCGATGAGGCCATCGAGCTGGCACGCGGCGCCGACCTGTTCCTGTGCGAGGCGACGTATCAAGATCCGATGGATCACACCTTCTTCCATCTGAGTGCGGAGCAAGCGGCCGAGCACGCAGCCCGGGCCGATGTGCGCCGGCTGGTGCTGACGCATCTCACGCCGGCGCTCGACCCTGGCGTCTCCCTCGAGCAGGCGGCCGGGCTGTTCGCCGGGCCGATCGACGTCGCGACCCGTGACGCGGTATGGGAGGTCGGCCGTTGACACGGCCCGACGGTCGCGCGTCCGGCGAACTCCGTCCGGTCACGTACGAGTTGGGGTACCAGGGATGGGCGAACGGGTCCGTCCTGTTCTCCATGGGCAAGACGCGGGTGCTGTGTGCGGCCACCGTGTCGGAGGACGTGCCGCGTTGGCTGCGCGGAACGGGTCGTGGCTGGGTGACGGGCGAATACTCGATGCTCCCGGCATCGACCTTGGAACGGTCGGGTCGCGAGGTGAACCGCGGCCGGCCGGGAGGACGAACCCAGGAGATCCAGCGTCTGATCGGCCGAGCGCTCAGGAGCGTCACCGATCTCGGCCGGCTCGGTGAGCGCACCGTGACGATCGACTGCGACGTCTTGGTGGCCGACGCAGGGACACGGACGGCGTCGATCACGGGCGGCTACATCGCGCTCGCCCTGGCGTTGCGCAGCCTGACCGATGGTCCGGCCCCCGCCGACGTGTTGTGGGATTCCGTGGCGGCGGTCTCGGTCGGTCTCGTGGATGGGGAGCCCCGCGTCGATCTCTGCTACGAGGAGGACGCCGGGGCGGAAGTCGACTGCAACGTCGTGATGACCGGCGGCGGGGCGCTGGTCGAGGTCCAGGGAACGGCGGAAGGCTCACCGTTCTCCCGGGCGCAGCTCGACGAGCTCCTCGACCTCGCTGCAGCGGGGATCGCGCAGCTCACGAAGATCCAAGCCGAGGCGCTCGGGATCTGAAGGACGGATGGCGCTGCCGCGGCGGATCGCCCTCGCGACCAGGAACGAGCACAAGCTCATCGAGATCACGCGGATCTGCGCCGACTGGCCCGTCCAGTGGGTCACGATCCGCGATCCGAACAGGTTCCCGGACGTCGAGGAAACGGGGGAGACCTACCTCGACAACGCGGCGCTCAAGACTCGAGCCGTGGCGGATGCTTTGGGGATCCCCGCCATCGCGGATGACTCCGGCATCGAGGTCGACGCCTTGGGAGGCCGACCCGGGCCTCGGAGCGCCAGGTTCGCCGGTCCGGACGCGACGGACGCGCGGAACCTCGCCGAGTTGATCCGTTCGGTCCGGGGGATCCCGGCCGCGGGTCTCACGGCTCGCTATCGGTGCGTGGCGGCGTTCGCGGAGCCGGGCGATGAGGTCATCTCCGCGGAAGGCCTTTGCGAGGGAACAATCACCACCAGACCGCGGGGGGCCGGCGGCTTCGGCTATGACCCGATCTTCCTGCCGGTCGGCTGGGACCGGACGATGGCCGAGCTCGCTCCCGACGAGAAGGACCGCATCAGCCACCGTGGGCGCGCGTTCCGCGCCCTCCGCGCGTTGCTGCTCGACGGTTGAGCCTTCGGGCATGGGCCGAGGCGCCTACCGAACTCAAGGTAGCTGCGCCCACCGCCGAGGACTCATCAGTGGACCTCGATGACCGCGACAAGCGGGCGCTTCCACTCGAAGCGTTCCTTTCGGGGCGGCCGCCGGCGTACGTCCTGGCCGTGGCCGTCCTGTTCGTGATGGGTGTCGGTGTCGCCGACTCCCTGATCGGTCCCGACGTCTCGATCGCGCCGTTCTACGTGCTCCCGATCCTGATCGCGACCTGGAACCTCGGCCGTGCGTGGGGATTCCTGGTGGCCGGCCTTGCCGCCGTCGCGATGCAGCTCGCCCACGTCCGCTCGGTCGAGACGAACGTCTTGGTGCCATCGTGGAACGCGCTCGTGTGGTACGCGGTGTTCCTGTTCGTGGTTTGGCTCCTCGCGATCATCCGCGACCACGCGAAGCGCCAGCGCTGGCGGCTCGAGTCTCAGGAGGAGGTCTCCGACGACCTTCGCGCCCAGAACGACATGAAGAACACCCTGCTGCACGCGGTCTCGCATGATCTGAAGGGTCCACTCGCCGGGATCCTCGGCGCGATGCAGACCATCCGCCGCGCCGACCAACTCAAGCTGACCGGCGTCGAGCTGAACGATCTCTACGGCGTCATCGAACAGGCGGGGAAGAAGGCGGCCCGCCTCGTGGACGATCTGCTGGATCTCGACCGGCTCCGCCGCGGCCAACTCCAGCCGGAACGCGAGCCGACGGACGTCGGCGAGCTCGCCGATCGGCTGGCGACCGAGCTGCCATCGCTCGCCGGCCACCCGGTACGGATCGAGAGTGAGCCGATGCTCGTCGACGTCGATCGAGCGAAGGTGGAGCGGATCGTGGAGAACCTGCTCAACAACGCGGCCCGGCATACCCCGGCGGGCACCCCCGTGCAGGTGCTCGTCAGCGAGCGGGACCGGGGGGTGGTCGTGGTCGTGGAGGACGAGGGACCCGGCGTGCCCGATGACGTCAAGGACGAGATCTTCGAGCCGTTCCGCCAGGGCTCGAGTGCGCGCGGCGGCGTGGGCATCGGCTTGTCACTCGTCCAACGATTCGCCGAGCTGCACGGCGGGACGGCCAGCGTGGAAGACCGGCCGGGCGGCGGAGCTCGCTTCGTGGTGACGCTGCCGGGGGAGGTCCAGCACGTGACCCACCCCGAGCCGCTTCGCGCCGTCTGAGTCCGAGCCCTCGCGCTCGGCGGATGCCGGCGGGGTTGTCGTCGGGTCGCATGACCTACAACCCACGCTGTAGGAACAGGGGGTGATATGCCGATGTTTCAAGAGCGTCTGCACGCAGAGGCGTCACCAAACCCAGGAGGCCGGGCCGATGAAGAGGAGAGCGCTCGCCGCCACGATGGCGGCGGCACTGATCGCGGCCATGGGCGGCTCCGCCAGCGCCGGAACCGATACGGGAGCACCCGGCATCCAGCCGAGCACACCCAGTCCGTCGACGTTCACCAGCTACGGAGGGATCCGACTGCGAGCGATCGGTTCCCTCGCCAACACACCAGACGAGTATCTCGGGGTCGCGGACCTCGCCCCCGCGGCGAACCGCATCGAGGCCAACTTCACGGTTCCGCGGTTCGCGACGAACATGAACTCCGGTTCCGCGAACGGCGACTGCATCGGGAACTACGGGGTCGGTACGCTGGCGACCCCGGCTTCGAACCAGATCTCGCTGGCGTGGGACCGAACCGCCGGGACCCTCACATCGCGACTGGTCAACCCATCGCTGGACTGCACGATCGTATTTCGGAACTTCGCTCAGGAGCTCGCGAACGCCGAAGGATGGACGCTCGCGCGGGCGCAGTCGGCGCTCGGGGATGTGAACGCGCTGCGCGTGATGGTCGACGGTCGCCAGGCGGGCTCGGGGATCGCGTTGCGCGGCGTGACGGTCGATGGCACCGTTCCGCTCGGACCCTTCGATCCGGGTTCGGGCTCCCGCCAGGACTGGCTCGGATCGGGATATGACTTCGACGCACCGAACGGCTTCAACGTCTCAGGCTCGCTCGAGCTCGGGGGTTCCTTCGCCATCTGCGAAGACACGTGTGCACTCGAGATAAAGTTCGGCCACGTCCCGCCCTTGAACCGGGCGCCCGTCGTTCAGGATCATGCCTCCGATGTCACGGGCCTCGAAGGGGACACGCTGACGACCGACGGTTCGTTCACGGATCCCGATGGCGCCTGGCACCACGTGCCTCCGGACGACGGGAACGGGTCGGTGGTGGTCACGGCCTCCGACGGGAACGGGGGCACGGCCACGGATGTCTTCTCATGGAGGTCCGACAACGTACCTCCGTCGATCGTCTCGCTCACACCGAGCACGACAACCGCCCTCGCGGGCAGCGATGTGACGTGGACCGCGACGGCCACCGATCCGGGGACCGCGGACACCTTCACCTGGTGGTTCGACGGGGGCGCGGGGGCAGCCGCCGGGTTGACGACGACGTACACGCGAACGTACGCGGACTGCGGCACGTACTCGCTGGACGCGAAGGTGGCCGATGACGACGGCGGCTCCGACTCGGCCACGTCGCGCGCGACGGTCACGGTGGGTGACGGCGTGGTCCTCCCTCCCCTCGGGTCCGGCGGGAAGGATCTCGTCCAGACCGGTCAGGTGGTCCCGGTGAAGGTCCGGGTCGGCTGCGACGGCGCTTTCTGGGGGGGCCTGGCCCCGACGATCGCGCTGGTGCACGGGGATGCGACCTCCCCGGGCGTCTCCGTTGCCGCGGCCGGCGAGCCAGGCGTGATGCGAGAGCTGGACGGGATGTATCTCTCCAACCTCCGCATCCCGAGCTCGGTGGGCTCCCACGACCTGATCAAGGGCGACGAGCTCACGATCCGGGTTCAGCCGTTCGGCTCGGCCGGCGGCGCGCTCGACATCGTCGTGGAGATCCGCAAGTAGCCTTCCGGGCGTGAACCTGGGCAAGCCGGTCTCCATCGTCGAGACGGATCGACTCCTCCTCCGACCGTTCACCCGGGCCGACCTCCCGGCGCTGTTCGCGTACCAATCGCGGCCCGATGTGACGCGTTACCTCCTCTGGGGCGCGCGGACCGAAGATCAGGTTCGTGAGGCGCTCGAGAAGAAGATCGCGGCGACGGCGATCGTGTCGGAAGGCGATCTCATCGCGCTGGCGCTCGAGCTGAAGGAGACGGGCGCCCTGATCGGCGACTTCACGCTGGAGCTCGACAGCCGCGAGCACGCCTGCGGCGAGCTCGGGTACATCATCCATCCGGATCACCACGGACGCGGGTATGCGACCGAAGGCGGGCGCGCGATCCTTTCGATCGCCTTCGACGACCTCGGGCTGCACCGGGTGATCGGCCGGTGCGAGCCTCGGAACGAGGCGTCCGCTCGCGTCCTCGAGAAGCTGGGGATGCGCCGGGAGGCGCACTTCGTGGAGAACGAGTTCATCAAGGGAGAGTGGCAGAGCGAGGCCGTGTACGCGATCCTCGACCGTGAGTGGCGCGAGCGCACCTCGTGACGCGCGACCGTTCTTACGTGGACGGCGCGGCCATGGCGGGCGCCGGCTGCGAGCGGCGGTCGGCGAGCTGCTTCACGATATAGGCCGCGTCCCTCCCCACGCCCGGGAGCACGTCTGAGGCGGCCGCGTACTGGAACGGGAGACCGACGAAGTACAAGCCCGGGGCGCCGGTCGCCGCACCGCGCTCGTGGACCGGTTCACCATCCTCCCCGAAGACGGGGAGGTCGATCCACGACAGGTCATGTCGGAAGCCGGTGCACCAGATGACGTTGGCGACCTCGAGGACGCCGTCGTCCTCGAGGACGGGAGCCCCTCCTCGGACGCCGACCGTTCGCGGGACCCGGATGACGCCGGCCGCGGAGAGGTCCTTCGGCTTGACGCGCACGAGCGGTCCCCCGCGCGACGTGAACTTCCGCCGAGCCTTGCGTCCCATCGGCGTTCGGATCGTCAGAACGTGGAGCCCCACGAATCGGACGATCCGGAAGACCACGTGTCGGGCGAAGGCCGTTTCGATCCGAACGGGCACGTGCCCGGTGTCCGGGCCAGAGAGCCACGTGGGACGCTCCCGCACGAGTTCCATCGCGATGTCGGCCCCGGAGTTGCCCGCCCCGACGATCAGCACGCCACCTTCCCGGAGCTGTGATGGCCGGCGGTACTCGCTGGAGTGGAGTTGGACGATCGCGGGGTCGAGCTGGTCCGCCAGCACCGGCATGCGAGGCTCGCGGTTGGCTCCCGTCGCCACGATCACGTTCTTGGCTTCGATCCGGAGGTTGCCGGCGTGCACGACGAAGGCGCCGCCATGGCCGGATACCCGGTCGACGCGGACCTCGTGACGGATCGGCAGTGCGAACCGCCGGGCGTACCCCTCGAGGTAGTCCGCGACCTCGTCCTTCGTCGGGAACGAGCCGCCGGGCAGGGGGAATCGCGAACCCGGCAAGCCGGAATAGCGGGCGGGTGTGAACAGGACGAGTGAGTCCCACCGCTCCCGCCAGCTGGTACCGACGCGTGGGGCCGCGTCGAGGATCAGGAAGGGGCGCTTGCGCTCCCGGAGGTGGTACCCGGCCGCGAGCCCGGCTTGTCCGCCGCCGATGATGACCGTTTCGATCCGTTCGCTGATGCCGTCCATCGCCGCCTCCGGTCCGTCGCTCGTCGGGAGGGACGCTACGGACGGGCCGCCGGCGGTGCATCGACGGAACGAGCCAAACCGCACCGCGCCGCGCGTGGTCCGAACGAACCACGCCGGTCGAGGATCAGGCGAGGCCGTGTTCGAACGCGAAGGCGGTCGCTGCGGCTCGCGTCGGCACGCCGAGCTTCGCGTAGATGTTCTGGAGGTGCCGTGCGACGGTGTGCTGGCTGATCACGAGGGTCGCGGCGATATCGCGGTTCGTCATCCCGGTGCCCACCAAACGGAGCACCTCGATCTCCCGGGTCGTGAGGCCGCCCGGGAGATCGTCTCGCTCGTCGATGAGCGTGGCCGCCCGCTGGGCATCCGGGCGAGCGCCGAGCCGTTCGAAGACGGCTCGAGCTGCGCGCAGCTCCAGCCGCGCCCCCTCTGCGTCGCCCACGTTCCGCACGGCGATCCCGAAGAGCACCCGCGTTCTGGCCGCCTCGTAGGGGAGCTTGAGCTCGCTCCACGCGCTGCTCGCACGCCGAAGATCCTCGAGCGCCTCCTGCGAAGCGCCCTCGGTCAGACGAACCGCACCGCGCGCCGTGGCCGCCGTCGCCTTCAGCGCCGGCGTGCCGATCTCGTCGGCGATCAGCCACAGCTCGTCGCTCGCAGCTCGCGCGCCGGCGACATCGCCCGCCGCCAACGCGATCTCGACGAGCGCTGAGAGCAGACGCACCCTTCGGAACGAGCGAGCCTCCTCGCCGCCCAAGGCCACGCTCAGCGACATCGACGCGGCGTCGGGATCGTCTTGGGCGAGGCGAAGGAGGGCGAGCCCCGGTTGCGGCTCGAACCCCAGGCCGTGCGCGCGGGAGAACGCTTCCTCCGCGCCGCGCAGATCACCGGTCCGTCGCTTGATCTCTCCGCATTGGTACAGCGCCCTCCCGGCGGTCGGCGGATCGGAGACGGCGTCCTCACTGACCAGCAGAGCCTCCCGCGCGGCCTCGGTCCAGGCACCGCTCATGGCCGCGACCTCGGCCCGGGTCACGCGGCATCGCCCGGGATACGCACTTTCCTGCGGGAGCGTCTCGCACCAGGCCGTGGCCGCGCGGCTCCATTCCCCCGCGCGCCCGAGATCCGCGATGTCGAGGCACGTGTCGAGGACGCTGCAGTACAGGACGCCAGCGAAGAACGGGGTCAGTTCGTCGGCGATCACCGACGTCATCGCCTCATCGAGGAGCGAGAGTCCTTCGGCGACCCTTCCCAAGGCGATTAACACCTGCCCGCGCACGTGCAACGCCAAGGCGATCACGTCGCGGTGGTCGAACCGCAGACCGATCTGGTGTGCGTCCTCGGCCAGGACCAGGGCGGCGTCGAGGTCGCCACCGTGGTGCGCGACGACGGCCTGGCAGACGGTGAGGAACCCGAGCTGGACGCACGCTTCGTGATCGTTCAGATGGCGCTGCGCCCGCATCAGCCATCCCATCGCGACCGAGGGGTCGCCGCGGTCGAAATGATCGAAGCACAGCTGCACCGCGTTGAACGCGGCTTGGGGATCCTCCCCGGCAGCCGCATAGCCCGCGTACGCACGCTGGCGTGCGGCGGTCGATTCATCCCAGCGCGACAACCACCAGGTCGCATCCGCGAGTCCTTCGAGATCCTGCGGGGTGAGCCGAGCGGGATCGACCGCGTGCAGCGCCTCGAACGCCTCGGCCCAGGCGTCCCGCGCGAGGGCATCGCGCGCCCGGTCGATGTCGGGCGTTCGCTCGGACACCTCCGTCTCTCCTCCGGATCCCGCCGCGTTCGGCGATGGCGTGCGTGAGCTTAGAGCCCGGCGACGAGGCCGGGGCGGCCGCGTCGGGTACCGTCCCGAGCGCGATCCGCGAGGGAGGAGTGCGCATGGCGAACGAGGCAGACCCACGGCGTCCGACGGTCGATGACCTCCTGGACGTCCGGACGCCGGCCGGCGTCGCGATCGGACCGGAGGGGATCATCGCGTTCAGCCTGCATGCCACGGTCTCCGAACATGGCGTCTCGCTCCCGAGCGACCTCTGGTTGCTCGGCGTGGATGGCGGCGTGACGAGACTCACCGACGGGGACTGGGGTGATCGATCACCGGCGTGGTCTCCCGACGGTTCGCGCCTCGGCGTAGCCGACCCGTGGTCCTACGGGCTGGATTGGTCGGCGGTGGCCGTGACCGGCTCCGAGCCAGACCCCGATCCGATCGTTCGTCGCCCCGACGACGCGTGGCGCCGTCTCTTCCTCGTCGACCTCGCCTCCGGCGAGATCGACGAGGTCGGCCCGGCGGCGCGCAGCGTATGGGAGGTCGATTGGGACGGCGACGCGACCGTGGTGGCGCTCGTGTCGGAGGCGTCCGGCGGGTCGGGCTGGTATCGCTGCACGGTCGCGCGCCTTGATCTCGGGGCCCGAACCGCCGCCCCGCTGTACGAGCCGACCTGGCAGCTGGAGGGGGTCAGGCTCGCACCCGACGGCGCCAGCGCGGCGATCGTGGAGGGCTATTCGAGCGATCACGGCATGCTGAGCGGCAGCGTCAAGATCGTCGACGTCGTGGCGGGAGGCGCGACGGATCCGTGGGTGGGACTCGAGACGGTTGGACTCGTCGAGTGGTGCGACCCGACGAGCCTGTGGTATGGGCGATACGACGGGACCGGCACCGCCTGCGGTCGGATCTCGCTGGACGGGTCGCACGAGGAGGTCTGGGCGGGCGCTCCGTTCATCGGCGGCGAGATCACCAAGCCAGCGTGTGTCGTGTCCGACGGCGGCGAGGCCGTGTACACCACGCACCAAGGACATGGCGTCGCGCCGGAGCTCGCTCGCTTCGATCACGCCGCGCGCGAGTGGGAGCGGCTGACCTCCTTCAACGATGCCATCGTCGACGGCACCGTGTTCCCCGACATCCGAGCGGTGAGCTGGGCGGCGGCGGATGGGCTCCGGATCGATGGGCTCGTGCTCACGCCCCGCGGCGCGGCCGGGCCCCTGCCGCTGCTCGCACTCGTCCACGGGGGGCCGTCGTGGTGGTGGAACGGCTACTTCTCGGATTCAGAGCCGAACGCGGTCCTGCTCGCCGACGCCGGGTACGCCGTGCTGCTGCCCAACCCGCGAGGAAGCAACGGTCGGGACCACGCGTTCGCACAGGCCGTGATCGACGACCCGGGTGGTCAGGACTTCGCCGATGTGCTGTCGGGGGTCGACCTGTGCATCGAGATCGGGATCGCCGATCCCGACCGGCTCGGGATCTCCGGGCTCTCCTACGGGGGATACTTGACCGCGTGGGCGGTCACCCAGACCGATCGGTTCGCGGCCGCGGTGGCGAACTCCGTGATCGCCAACTGGGTGTCGTTCCACCTCACGGCGGACATCGCCGCGTTCGATGACATCATCATCGGCGACGCCTGGGCCGATCCGAACGGCCCGTACGTTCGCTGGTCTCCCGTGTATCACGCGGCCGCCTGCACCACGCCGACCCTGATCATCCAAGGGGCGATGGACCGGTGCACACCCGTAGGGCAAGCCGAAGAGCTGTTCGCGGCGATCGCGCGGGCGGGCGCCGACACCGAGCTCGTCGTCTACCCGCGCGAGGGGCACGTGCCCTTCGAACGGGCACACGCACGCGACGCGATCGTGCGGACCCAGGCCTGGTTCGATCGATACCTGAAGCCGGGAGGGTCCGATGGTGGACGGTGACCCGCACGCCGTTCTCATCGGCCTGTTCGGCACCGGGAAAAGCTCGGTGGCGAGGCCGATCCGCTCAGGGGCGGCGCAGCGAGACGATCATGTTGACGACCTTCGTCGCCAGCACGAC
>WNGI01001816.1_pt1 | contig 24048 bp, 15 predicted proteins | sample 5400621 | NCBI WGS metagenome assembly WNGI01 (sample SAMN13153374, study PRJNA577476) | soil metagenome | isolation source: 20 cm soil or saprolite under Garry oak tree replicate 1 | place: USA:California | collected 2016-06-15 | reverse complement strand
AATCATTTGCCTCTAAGCTCTCCCTCGGGGATCGTGCTTCGTGGCTTTGGTACGCGCAACGGCTTCAAGTCGACGAAGCGGCAGAGACACCCTCTTCTTCGATCGATCGCCAACTGCGATGCCTCCCCAACCTCGAGCGACCTATGCATCGAGGGCAAAACTTGGCTTTGTTCTCCAAGCCCCTGATGAAAATAAAGAACTTCCTGGCTTTGTTTCGCAAAAATAGGTCTATCTACCCGCCACTGGTGCTGCTTCCTTCCTGCGCGTCTGGATCCTCTCCAACTCGGCGATCGCGTGGTTCAGCATTCTGTTTATCATGGCTTCGTACCGCATCTGGTTTTCGAGTCCTTCCGACGGCAGGAAGAGATGATCCGTCATGGCATCCATTTCGGGGTTACTCGAAGCTACAGAGTCCGGTTCCGGATCGGCTTCTCTCGGTCGCTGGAGATCGTCACTGCGCTCGGCGAGAGCTCGGGCAATCTGCCCGGTTTCATAACGTATCACTCGGCGCAGCCGCCAGGACCACACTGCGATCATCTCCACCCAACGTTCCTCGAGCCAGCCTACCGGCTGATAGTGTTCCTGAATGGCCGCATTTAACTCGTCATATTCGGCCTGGCTTTCGTTTCCATCCTGGTGCTGGACCAGCAGCCATTTGGAGTAGAACCCGTGCCGGAGGGCATTTCTCGAAACTCTCTTCTTGCCGGTGGGTGTTCTTGGTCCCGTCGACTTCCGCGCATTCCGCCGGTTCGCTTCGACTTTTCTGGAAGAGACAGTTCGTTTTCCACTCGATTCCGCGGCGATTTCCTGCCACGGCTCAGCTCCCTCGTGTCCATTGTTGTTGGCCGGCAGTTCGCCGGTAGCGTCTAAGTTCTCAGGTTGCAATCTTCCCCGTCCTTGATCGCCGTCTTGCTGATCATTTTTCATGATGCCCCCCTTGCAGTTCTGGTAGATCTGGATCTGGAATTTTCATTTCCTTGTGACAACGGCTGCAGCTGTTGTCACTGGGCACGCGAAACTCGATTCTCGTCCGTGGCCGAGCAAGGGTCGTCTCCCGGAGGTGTCGCCGCTGTTTTAGAAGCGCGCCCCTCAAGCGCCGCAGTCCTTTGCTGAAGGCAGCAGGAAGGGGTTTGCGTGGAATACTCCCTGACCAGAGTCGCCCGCCGATCCGCTGGGCCAATTCTATTAAGTGATCAAGTTCAGGGTAATGTGCAGGATCCGGCGCCGGCACCTCTTCGCCTAGGTGGTCCTCAAGTTCTTCAGGCGGAGCCGTGCAATCTCCACACATAGGACGGACTTCAAATATCACAAACTCAACGGCCCCTTGTTCCCGGGCGGAAATTAGTATCTCCTCACGAAATTGCAGCACGCCGATTATTTGGGCCGCCACCATCTCAAGGCAGATACCCGCCTCCTTGTATATCTTGCTGGTCAAGTTCGGTCTTCCAACCCGTCTTAGTTCGCGCAAAGCAGACCCATTCGACTGGCGCAAGCGGTCATTGGTGAGAACGAGCTGTTGCATTTGCCGGTGGGTAAAGAAAAACCGCCTCCCCTTCTTATCCAGCATTGGGGTGGCTCCTTTCGAACTGATTCTGTTCCCCCGGGCTTCGCCCGAGCCAAATACCGCGACGGGTGGGGAGATCTAGAGGGAATTGATAATGCGCTCTCCACCACAGTGGCGTGAGGATCGCAACGCAGGGATGGATGCTGCTAACAAGTCCGGGTCCGGAGCGGGTTCAGACCATGGGCTGTGGAAGGGCCGAGTGCTTAAGCGGGTTGACGTTTTCGAGTTGCGATTCGCACAAATCCAATGCTACTCCTGGATCACCGGCGTCTCCGACGTCGCCCAGGTGGTGTTCGTGCGCAAGCGGTTGGTCGAAATTCAATATCTGCGCACCACGATCACAGATAAGCAGCGCCACGAATTCGCTCAGCTAGTTGAATCGACCATTCGCCAGATTGAGGGAGCGCAATTCCTGCCCCACAGTGGAATCCGTTTCCCCCAGAACCCGTGCAGCAGCTGTCCCTATATCGGGCTCTGTCTCGGACGCCAGGAATTGGTCGAGGCCGCACTCATCCGGCGGCCAGGAGCAGAACAGCTTGATTGGCTTGACGAGCTTAATTACTAGAGATCCGCCGATGCTGCCCAAGCTCAATCGCCGGCGAGCCCAGTACGTGCTCACCAAGATCGATGAGATCTTGGCCTGGGAGCAGCGTAAGGAAGTGGAGAAAGACACCAAGTTTGCGGAACTGGGAAGATATCTGTGCGAAGTGCGGGCTGGGCAATATTGGCGGCTGGAAAATCTGAAATCGTTTGATGAGTTCCTGGAGCGGCGCTTTCCGGAATCCAGAAGAAAAGCATATTACTTAATGTCGATCCACGAGAATCTGCCGCCGCACGTGAGACGCGAACTGAAGCAGGTGGGCTGGACGAAAGGGCTGGAGCTGGCGAAGCTCGCAAGAAGCAGGGACGGGCAGGAGTTCGACTGTGCAACCTGGTTGCACAAGGCTCGCGAGATGCCGAAAGAGCAGTTCCGGCGAGAAGTCGAGAAGGAGCTGACCGGGAAAGAAACTGAGCCGTGTGAGATCATTTATTTCAAGCTCTACAAGAGCCAGATCCCGGTCATTGAGCAGGCGCTGGAAACAGCGGCTCTGATGCTGGGAAGCGATCGCTCCCGCGGCTACTGCCTGGAGATGATCTGTGCCGACTTTCTGGCTGGAGCGAATTTGGACAATGGTGATCCCCATGTGCTCCTGCGAGCGCTTTCAAGCTCGTTCAAGTTTCTACCGGAAAATCTGCGGCAAGCATTTGTCGAATTCGTGAATGAGCAGCCGGCTCAGTGAATCACATAGATGCCGATCAGGCTCCAAGAGGAAAATTACCGGGAACTTCGCAAGCTGGTACTGCGGCGAGACCGCTGGCGCTGCCAGCTTTGCGGCTCTATGACAAACCTTGAAGTTCACCACAGAGAATTTCGCAGCCACTCAGGCGATGATACTGACCACAACCTGATCACCCTCTGTCTCGATTGTCACGCTTCCGCCCACGGCCTACTTATCGGGAAAGTTTGCAAGCGTCCGAACTAGACCTGTTACAAGGCGTACGGATTTTAAGTTCAAGTCGTGGCTAGAACAAAATTCGGCCCTGCGATCTGCCTTTCCGAAGCATCAGGGCCACCTCACATGTCATGGTCGCCCTGGCTTCCCGAGATCCTTCCTTCATAGCTCACCCGCCAATGGATTTTGGAACAATCATCGCTCACGAGAAGTGAACCGCCTTTCGCTACCGCGACCCCGCTACCTTTCCCGCCTGTTGTCACGAACCGATAAGAGAATCTGGTGCTTGCCCGTCTGCCGTGTGGCGTCGGATTTATCCGCGACCTGTGAGCATGCAGCTTCGCGCTTCCGACTTGATCGAAAGTGCACCCCTCTAATCAGACCACGGCCATGATTCTCTGTTTCGTGCGTTCAACTGCTTGCGTTTGGGCGGGATAGAAATGTTGCCTCGCCGCCCGTGGTGAAAGTGGTGATTTCGTATCAGGGCCTGCCTTAAATGGCTTGTAATGACTGCACTTCAGGCGCTCGGTTTTGAGATTCGAGTTTCACCACGGGCTGCTGGCCCACGCACCTGTCAGTCAAACAGCTCAGCGTTGTGCTAACGACACTGTTTCAAATAAATCTGTTGAACCACATTAAAAATGTCCCCTGGAGACCACATTAGAAATGACCCCTTTTAGAGTGCCTTGGACAGGAGGCACTCAGATTGGGGCGATGTGGATTGAGCAGCAAAGAACTGAGTCGTGTCGAGGTTATGGGGCGGGTAAAGGCGGGCAGCCTGCGGCTGAAAGAGGCGGCGGAGTTGCTGGGGCTGAGCTATCGGCAAATCAAACGGGTGTGGGCGCGGTATCGCGGCGGGGGCGCGAAAGCCCTGCAGCACGGCAACTGCGGGCGCGTCTCGAATCGATCCTACTCGGAAACATTTCGCCAGGCGGTGCTCGATCAAGTGCGCACTCGCTACGCAGATTTCGGACCCACGCTGGCGGCGGAACACTTGGCGGAAGAAGCCGGACTCGCAGTGGCGGCCGAGACCCTGCGGCGCTGGATGAAAGCGGCGGGGCTGTGGCGGGGACAACGGCGGCGGAAAGCGTATCGGCAGCGGCGGGAGCGCCAGCCGCATTTCGGCGAACTGGTGCAGTTGGACGCCAGCTTTCATCCCTGGCTGGAAGATCGCGCCGCCCACGGCTGTCTGATGCACATGGTCGATGACGCCACGGGCACGGTGTTGTGCCAATGGTCGATGACGCCACGGGCACGGTGTTGTGCCAGTTCAGCGCGGGGGAGACCACCTGGGCGGCGGCGCATCTGTTGCGCGCCTGGATCGAACGCTACGGGGTGCCGCGGGCTTTGTACACGGATTGGAAGAACGTGTGCAGGTAGGCCTCATCGCTCTCCTGCTGCGGATCATCCTTGGAGACAAGGCTGGCAGAATATGAAAACTCCCGCCTTCTCTCCCGCATGGCAACCAGGGGACATTTCTATTGTGAAAAGGACGGGGACATTTCTATTGTGGTATGACAACTGTTTCAAATAAATCTTGACATTTTAGAAAAAACGGCGTTAGCATGCCTCACCCATTCGACCAGCCACCGATGACCACGAAATGAATTCTGGGACTCTTTCCCAGACACGGAGATCGATTTAAAGAACCACGTCCGTGGTGTTGGTCGAGCGTATCTAAGGACGTGCGCAGGTAAATCGTGCAAGCCTATGCACATTAACCTGTGCATGTTAATGCGTTGCGGCCACCAGACTTCAATTCGTGCGTCGCTGACGTCAGTGCCTTCTGCCTGTTAAATGGCCTTGCTTCGCAAAATTTCCTTGCGATGACGGAATGACAAATGAAACTCAGGGCCTCCGAAAATTTCAGTCATACCCCGTGGCCCCTATTCCGGGTCGCGGGTTTGTGGACGCTTATAGCTCTTCTGTCTGTTCCGACTCTAGCTCAGCAAAGTACGGTGGCATCATCAGCTGCATTTCGGGACGGCGTGGTCCTGGTAGGGTTTGAGCCAGGGGTTTCGCCGGGCGGGATGGCGGCCGCAGCGGCCGAAGTAGGTGCGGTTGACGTCGGGACGATTGGGGCGGGTACGCACGTGCTGCATGTCGGCGCTGGCCGGGTTACGGATACTATCCATGCCCTCCGCCGAAATCCGAACGTGCGCTACGCTGAGCCCGACTATTTTGTATGGCCCGCCGGCGTCCCGAACGACACAAATTTCAACTCGCAATGGGGATTTCAGAACACCGGCCAGACGGTAAACGGGGTAACTGGAACCGCGGGGGCGGATGAGCACGCGGTGTCGGCCTGGAACCTGACCACAGGATCGGCAGGAGCAAATGCCGTGGTGGTGGCGGTGGTGGACACCGGGGTTCAGTATAACCATCCTGACCTGGAGACAAATATGTGGTCGAATCCGGGGACGATTGGCAACTGCCCGGCGGGCACACCCGGATTCAACATCCTGAACCAGACCTGCAATCCGATGGACGATGACACGATTTACGGAGGGCACGGGACGCATATAGCAGGGATCATTGGGGCAGCGACCAATAATGCGAACGGGGTGGCGGGACTCAACTGGACGGTTCAGATCATGGCGGTGAAGTGGATCCCGGCTTCAGCACAAGGACTCACGAGCAATCTGATCTCGGCGCTGCAGTGGGTGATCAATGCCAAGCAGGCGGGCGTGAACGTGCGGGTGGTCAACGATTCCGGCACTTGGGTGGGGACGGCGTTCTCGCAGGCTCTTTCGGACGAAATCGATCTGCTGGACAACAATGACATCTTGTTTGTCACCGCGGCGGGTAACACGGCGCAGAATAATGACAACACGCCGAGATACCCCTGCGTCTATGACCGCCCGAATCAGATTTGCGTGGCCGCGACGAATCAGAGCGACAATCTGTGGAGTTCTTCCAATTATGGAGTAAATACGGTCGATGTGGCGGCGCCGGGTGTCAACATCTTTTCCACGAAGCGCTCGACCAATTACGGTTTCATCAGCGGGACTTCGATGGCGGCAGGAGAGGTATCGGGGGCGGCAGCACTGATTCTGTCGCAGGGATATCAGTCGGTGGCGAATTTAAAATCGCTGATCCTGAATAATGTGGATCCGTTGCCTTCTCTGACCAACAAGGTAAAAACTGGCGGACGGCTGAACGTATGCAATGCCATGCCCGGATGCACCACGGCGACAAGCGCCAGCCCAGTGAATATCGTGGCGCCGGTAGTGGTAAGCACGCCCCAGTTCGGGCATCAGGTGGGCGCTTGGACGGGGAAGTGGACGGGCAGTCCGACGAGCTTTTCTTATCAGTGGTCTCGTTGCGACAGCAGCGGCGCCAACTGCGCGCCCATCGTAGGTGCCACGAGCTCTACTTACGCAGTACTGGCCAATGCCGATGTGGGCTCGACGCTGGAAGTGTCAGTAACAGGTTCCAACCCCATGGGCACGGCTTCGATAAGTTCGGCGGCGAGTCCGGCGGTGCAAGCAGCGGCGGCATCCTCCTGGTCAGTCAGCTCGACGATTCTCGACGGGACGACCATCAGCGGCCAAGTGTTCTGGCAGGCGGCACCCTCGCTTCCCACCACCAGCGTTAACAACGTCCAGTTCTATATTGACGGCAGCTTGAAGGCGACGGATTTCTCTTCGCCCTACAACTACAACGGCAACGGAACTCTGGATACCACCAAACTCTCACAAGGCGCGCACGTGCTGGCGCTCAGGGGCGTGGCCAACGATCTCAGCAATGCCTACTACAGTGCTGCGGTGGTCATGTGCAATCCACCAACAAATACGGGTCTACCAGGTATTTCTGGTACGGCAAAAGAAGGGAAAACACTGACTAGCGGGAATGGATCGTGGACCTTTAGCCCTGTGAGCTTTGCGTATCAGTGGAACCGTTGTGACAGTTCAGGCGCAAACTGTGCGGCGATCACGGGAGCGACTGCCAATTCCTACGTGTTAACTGAGCCGGACGTCGGCAGCACGATCCGTTCAGCGGTGACTGCCACCAACCAGTGCGGCGCGTCATCGACCGCAACTTCGAACGCAACCACGGTGGTTCAGGCCTCGGCTCCGAGCATTACCACCACGTCACTGCCTTCGGGTACCCAAAACGTGGCCTACAGCACAACCCTGGCGGCCAGCGGCGGAATTCAGCCCTACACCTGGTCAATTAAGGCGGGAACGGGCAATCTGCCCACGGGACTAAGCTTGAACAGCAGCACGGGAGTAATATCCGGTACACCCACGACTTCGGGCACCCGCAGCTTTACCCTGCAAGTGACGGATGCCAATTCGATGACCGGCAGCCAGGCGCTGAGTATCACGATTAGCGCCGGGGTCACCATTACAACTACGACGCTACCTGCAGGTGAGCAAAACGTAGCCTACAGCACAACTTTGGCGGCCAGCGGGGGAACTCAGCCCTACACGTGGACGATAACGACGGGAACGCTGCCCAACCCACTGACCTTGAACAGCAGCACGGGAGTGATCTCAGGTACGCCCACGGCTTCGGGTACTAGCAGCTTCACGGTGCAAGTGACGGATGCTAATTCCCAGAGCGGGACGCAGGCCTTGAGCATTACGATCGCGCCGCTGCCCAGCATCACCACCACGACGCTGCCCGGAGGCACTCAGAATACCGCCTACAGCACAACCTTAGCGGCGAGTGGGGGAACCCAGCCTTACACCTGGTCGATAACGACGGGAACGCTGCCCAGCGGACTGAATTTGAACAGCAGCACCGGGGTAATCTCCGGTGCGCCTACGGTTTTGGGTACCAGCAACTTTACGGTGCAAGTGACGGATGCCGACTCCCAGAGCACGACCCAGTCTTTGAGCATTACCATCGCGCCAGGAGGCGGCGGCGGAGGGATAGGACTGGTGCAGTCGGCAGCGGTGCAGGGGAGCAGTGTCACCTCCCTCCCTCAGGCGTTTCCATCCAACAACACCGCGGGAAACCTGATCGTGGTATTCGTGCGCGCTTCGACGACCAACCAGACGGTAACGGTGACCGATACGGCACTCAACACCTACGCTCTAGCGGTTTCGCAGACACAGACGACCGATAATCACCAGATAGGCATCTTCTACGCAACCAGTGCAGCGAGCGGCCCCAACACCGTTACCGCGACGTTTTCGGCGAGCAATACACACCCTTGGTTGTCTGTGTTTGAGTTCACCGGAGTCAGCGCGCTCGATCAGACAGCCCATGCCCAGGGGAGTAGCACGTCCCCGAATACTGGTCTTACCCCAACGACAACATCGAATAATGAACTGGTGTTTGCCGGACTGGGGCTGCCTAGTGCCTCCACCGCGTCTATTACGGCGGGGACTGGATTCCAAGTCTTATTGCAGGACGCGCCCCCCAACACGTCGAGAGCCGCCACCGAGGGACAAATCGTGTCTGTAAGCGGGCAAGATGCAGGCACTTTCACCATCAATGCAAACGCAAACTGCCCAAATTGCAATTGGTCCGCAGTGGTAGCTACCTTCAAGAATAATGTCGTCGGGCCCAGTATAACCACCACGACCTTGCCCGCCGGCGAGCAAAACGTGGCCTACAGCACAACCCTAGCGGCCAGCGGCGGGACTCAACCCTATACCTGGTCGATTACGACGGGAACGCCGCCCAACGGATTGAGCTTGAACAGCGGCACGGGGGTGATCTCGGGTACGCCGACAGCTTCAGGCACCAGCAACTTCACGGTCCAAGTGACGGATGCCAATTCCCAGAGCGCGACGCGGGCCTTGAGCATTACAATCGCGCCGCTGCCCAGCATAACTACCACGACGCTGCCCGGAGGCACTCAGAATACCGCCTACAGCACAACCTTAGCGGCGAGTGGGGGAACCCAGCCTTATACCTGGTCGATTACGACGGGGACGCTGCCCATCGGATTGAGCTTGAACAGCGGCACGGGGGTGATCTCGGGTACGCCAACAGCTTCGGGCACCAGCAACTTTACGGTGCAAGTGACGGATGCCGACTCCCAGAGCACGACCCAGTCTTTGAGCATTACGATTGCCCCAGGAGGCGGTGGCGGAGGGATAGGACTGGTGCAGTCGGCAGCGGTGCAGGGGAGCAGTGTCACTTCCCTCTCTCAGGCGTTTCCATCCAACAACACCGCGGGAAACCTGATCGTAGTATTCGTACGTGCGACGTCCGGCCAGACGGTAACGGTGACCGACACGGCAAGCAACACCTATGCTCTAGCGGTCTCACAGATACAGACGACTAACAGTCATCAGATATACATATTCTATGCAACGAGCGTGAACAACAGCTCCAACACTGTAACGGCGACGTTTTCCGGGACCAACACTAAGCCATGGATGGCTGTATTTGAGTACACCGGAGTAAGCGTACTTGACAAGACGGCCAGTGCGCAGGGTTCTAACGCATTGCCGAACACCGGTCTTACTGCAACGACAACCTCAAATAATGAGCTGGTATTTGCCGGGCTGGGATTACCCAGTAACGCTGGGACTGTTACCGCTGGTACGGGATTCCAACTCTTGTTGCAGGATGCGCCGCCGAACACTTCCAGAGCCGCAACCGAGGGGCAAATCACGGCTGTGAGCAGTCAGTATGCAGGCACGTTCAGCCTCAGTGCAGGAACAAACTGGTCCGCAGTAGTAGCTACCTTTAAGTGACGCGCCTTGCTCTAAGCGTGCGTCCTTTCACATTGCGGGTGTTTTGCCGAAACGGGTTCGAGCCAGCACTTTGAACCATTAACTCGATTCCCCGCCAACCAATTGGTTGTGAATTGCGCGATCTGTGTGCAACGCGCATGCAACGCGCTGCATCTTGACAGCGCGGTAGCTTCCGCTTAGAGTCTTCGCCGTTCCTTTTACGCGTGTGCTCAACGTTCGTAGTCGACACTTCGAGCTTCGCGTACCCCCAGGATCGACAGGCCCAAAACTCAGTTGCGTGGTGATCTTATGGAAGTCAGGTTTACTGTGCGCTTGGGGAGAACGCTTGCCTGCGGTTTTGTCGGGTTCTCTTTTTTGACCTCCGGGTCAATGGCTCAACCAAACTTACAAGGGCAATGGAACACTTCTTCCTACACAATGCCGATTAACCCAGTGCATGTGGCTCTCTTGCATACCGGCAAGGTACTGGTGGTCTCCGGATCGGGAAACGTCGCCGGCAACACAAATTACCAGGCCGCTATCTGGGATCCGAGCGCCAACACCATCGCTACCCAGCCGGTGGTGTGGGATATGTTCTGCAACGGCATGGTCGTATTGCCAGACGGGCGTCCATTCATTATGGGCGGCACGCTGCAATATGATCCGTTTCACGGCCAGCCGAAGACCTCGATTTTCGATCCCGCTGCAGGGACGTTCACCGATGCCCAGCACATGGCACACGGACGCTGGTATCCCACAGGGACGATGTTAGGGGACGGCCGGGTCATGGTATTTTCTGGACTCAACGAGACTGGGGGCACGAATAAGAGCGTGGAGATCTACACCGTCGGCACGGGATGGGGCGCCGCGTCCACGGCCTCCTGGACACCACCACTCTACCCTCGGATGCATTTGCTGCCCAATGGAAAGGTGTTCTACTCCGGATCCTCGACGCAGTCACGGCTTTTCGATCCATCCACGAAGGCCTGGAGTAACGTTGCAACCACTAAATACAGCGGCACCCGCAGGTACGGCACTTCCGTATTGCTGGCGCTAACACCAACCAACACGTACGATCCTCGCGTGTTCATCATGGGCGGTGGAAACCCGTCCACGCAGAGCACAGAGGTTATCGATCTGGGCGCGTCGACTCCGGCGTGGAAATATGGACCGAATATGTCGCAGCCGAGAACCGAGATGAACGCCGTCATTCTGCCGACTGGCCAAGTCTTGGCCATGGGCGGCTCATATAACGATGAAGACCCAACCACTGCGAGCTTGAATGCAGATCTGTTCGATGCTAACGCTGCCAGTGTTGGATCAGCCGGAGCAAACGCTTACGCGCGTCTATATCACTCGGTGGCGCTACTGCTGCCCGATGCTACCGTGTGGCTAGCCGGGGGAAATCCGCAGCGTGGGTCGTACGAGCAGCACATGGAGATCTATCAACCACCATACCTGTTCACCTCTGGAAATGGCGGCACGGCTCTGGCAACGCGGCCCACGATCAGCAGCGCGCCAGCAAATATTTCTTACGGAAGTGCGTTTACGGTGCAGACACCGGACGCAGCGAACATTAGTTCCGTCGTGCTGGTGCGCAACGGCGCGGTAACGCACGCGTTCGATATGGATCAGCGCGTAGTAGGCTTGACATATACCGCTGGCACAGGAACGCTGAGCGTTACCGGCCCGCCGAATGGCAACATTGCGCCTCCGGGATACTACATGCTGTTCCTGCTTAGCAATACAGGCGTGCCTTCGATTGCGCGCTTTGTGCAGGTTGCCCAAGCCCCCGGTTTCTCGCTGTCGGCGAGTCCGGCATCGCAAACCGTTGTGCAAGGAAATGGCACAACTTACACCATCAATGTGGCTGCCGTTGGCGCGTACAGCGGAACGGTTGGCTTAAGTGTGAGCGGACTGCCGACGGGCGCAACCGGCACTTTCAATCCAACATCCATTACCAGTTCGGGCAGTTCGACACTTACGATCAGCACTGGGAGTTCAACACCGGCCGGCAGCTACAAACTTACCATCACCGGAACAGATGGCGCGAGTCTGACTCACACAACTAGCGTTACGCTAGTTATGAATGTGTCATCGCTGCCGAGCATCACCCCAACGACCTTGCCCGCAGGCGAACAAAACGTGCCTTACAGCACGACCCTGGCAGCCAGCGGCGGAACTCAGCCCTACACTTGGTCGATCACTACGGGCACGCTGCCTAGCGGATTGAGCTTGAACAGCGGCACCGGGGTGATCTCGGGTACGCCGACGGCTTCGGGCACCGGCAACTTCACGGTGCAAGTGACGGATGCCAATTCCCAGAGCGCGACTAAGGGGCTGAGTATCACGATTGCGACGCTGCCCAGCGTCACTACGACCACCCTGCCCGGAGGTACACAGAACACCGCCTACAGCACGACCCTGGCGGCCAGTGGGGGAACCCAGCCCTACACTTGGTCGATTACGACGGGCACGCTGCCCAGCGGACTGAGCTTGAACAGCAGCACGGGGGTGATCTCGGGTACGCCCACGGTTGTAGGCACCAGCAGCTTCACGGTGCAAGTGACCGATGCCAATGCCCAGCGCACGACGCAAGGGTTAAGCATCACGATTGCGTCGGGCGGCGGGGGCGGAGCGATAGGACTGGTGCAGTCAGCAGCAGCGCAGGGGACCAGTGTCACTTCACTCTCGCAGGCGTTTCCGGCAAGCAACACCGCCGGAAACCTGATCGTGGTGTTTGTGCGCGCTTCGACGACAACCCAGACGGTAACCGTGAGCGATACAGCAGCGAACACGTATGCTCTAGCAGTTTCGCAGACCCAGACGACCGATGGTCACCAGATCCGCATATTCTACGCAACCAGCGCCGTGAGCGGCCCCAATACCGTCACCGCCACGTTTTCGGCGACCAACAACCACCCCTGGCTGGCGGTGTTTGAGTACACCGGAGTAAGCGCGCTCGACCAGACGGCCCATGCCCAGGGTTCTGGATTGTCCCCGAATACTGGTCTCACCGCGACGACCACGTCCAATAGCGAACTGATATTTGCCGGACTGGGAGTGCCCAATGCTTCCACTGCGACTGCTACTGCGGGCACGGGATTCCAACTGTTATTGCAGGATGCGCCGCAAAACACTTCCAGAGCAGCAACCGAGGGGCAAATCACGGCTGTCAGCGGGCAGTATGCAGGCACGTTCAGCCTCAGTGCAGGAACAAACTGGTCCGCCGTGGCAGCAACCTTCAAATGAGTACCTTGCCGCAAGCTGTGACCGCGGCTTGTGGTTCAGCGGCGGCAGCGGCGCAGGCGCGCCCCAAGCGAATGCCGCTGCCACCAATCTCCGCCTGCGTCGATGATTACAGAAGCCTCTTCTGCGCGTCACTGAGACGCCAATCCCAGGTGCGAAGGAGCGCAGTACTTGTAGACTCCTTCCCCTCTTGCCTCGAGTCGCGTTGAGTGATACATAAAATCAAACAGCCACGATTCGCTCTTTCTTGCGCGTAGGTCGCGCCTCGCCCAGCACCTTGGCGATGCTTTCCGCGACACGATTTAGTTCGCGAATGTCATTGTCGTCGAAAGCGTCGGTGCTACTTGATAGCAGCTCTAAGATACCGACAGTCCTTCCGCGATCACATAGTGGCGCGGCGATAATGGATCGAGCGCCAAGCTGACGGCAGGCCCCGCGATCAACTCGTGGATCTATTTCCGAGTCATCACACAATAGAATCCGGCTTTTCCGCACGCATCTGGCAGAGAAACCCCACGACGACATGACAAAGTGTGTCCCGACATCGGGAGCGGTTCCCTGCGAGGCGCAGCAAACTATTTCCGCGCCTACGGTCAAGGCGATCGCTCCACCTGTCGCTTGAGTAGCTGATATCGCACGCTCAAGAATCGTGTTTAGCAAATCCCGAACAGTCAGGATGGGCTCGCGGCCATCATTGTCAATGACCAAAAATGGTCTTCGTTGAAATGGCCAGTTCATTGGCTACCTCCAGTTGGTTGAGCACTTCAAACTGGAAAACGCTCGCACTTAGCCGCAAAGATTCGGGGACTGCAGAGCGTTTACAAGTATCCCTAGTGTGGCGTCATGCGAATTTTAAACACGTGCATCTTCTTTGCTTTGAGCTGAACGCAAACGGATCCATAAGTCAATGCATTTGTTTGCCGACACGAGCTGTGGAAATTCCCGAGGACCTGCAAGCTGCGTTCATCGCCGGCCAGATATTTTAAAGCGTGACCAACACGCCGAACAGTCCAGTGGGCTGATTCTGGTTCGTTCGCGGCGCTCGGATTTTGACTGAAGTACGTCACCAGATCGGAAGGCACTACGTCCAAAGTTCGAGGGAGTGCGTTAAACGTGCCAAAACGAACGTAACTTGCGGGCAGGAATTCTGTTGTAATACGTTTATGAGATACATCTGTGCCGAATCCGTTTTTCTTCGGACTGAGGTGAGCGCATTTGAATACAAACTCGTGTCGCATTCCACGATCGGAAGCCCATGTTGACCCAGCCTCTAGTCTCTCAATCATTCCTTGACGCGTTAGAGTGTCCTCAATGCTCTGTCGGGCTGCACCTCGGCAACGATGAGCTAGAATGCATTCAATGTGGTGCGCGTTGGCCTGTCATTGACGGAATCCCCTGCTTTTCCAATGGAGACGGTGACCTGTCGCAAACGGACGCTGAGTCGCTTTTGCTGGACACTGCCCGGTATGGCTGGCAAGCAGCGATCGAAGACCACCTGGCCCGCAATGGCCAAATGAGGCATTCGATGGCTATACGGCAGCAGCGCGCTGCCTGGCTCCCTCTGATAGGGCTAAGAGACGATGCCATAGCGCTGGATATCGGTTCCGGTTACGGCACAATCACACATGCTCTCGCGACGACGGTGCACAAGGTCTACTCTGTTGAGGCCGTGCCGGCGCTCCTGGAATTTACTCGCTTGCGCATGCAACAGGAAGATTTGGCGAATGTTTATTTTGTTCGAGGGGAAGCCACCGAACTCCCGCTTGCCGAAAATGTGTTCGATCTTGTGGTCGTGAACACTAAGCTCGAATTGGTTGGGGAGGGACGCACAAAAGAAGATCCTCGAGAAATACACGTACGATTCCTCCGACGCCTGCAGCGCTCATTGAAACCAGGCGGTGTTCTGATTATCGGAGGCAAGAATCGTTTTGGTCACCAGAGGCTTCGCGGAACTGACCACTCCGGCGTTCCCCTCACAAACCTGCGATCTCCCTCAATCGCCAGTTTGGTCTCACCCCACCAGAGCACGCATTACCGAACCGAGCTCAACCCAATAATCCAGCACCGGCACACTTACTGCGAGTATGGGTACAAAAAACTTCTACTTGAAAGCGGTTTTCCGTTTGCCACCTTTTATTGGGCGTATCCGCGATACAATCGGCCATCCGCCTTGGTCTCCACGGAACGTCAGCCTTTAGCTGCACATGTGCTTCGCACTATTAGCGATCCTTCGCTGGGCTCCAGGGCAGGTCGGTGGGGCCGTCTGCTAAAGTTCAAGCTCGCCCGCTTAGGACTTCTACGGTTCTTTATTGCCGAATTTCTGATCATTGCTGCTAAGGACGGCAACGGCGATCCTTCGCAAAACAGCAAGGTCATTCAGAGCGCGAATTCCTTGTTGCCAAAGGAATCTCGTATTACCAATCCGGTGGGATATCTCTGTTCCATAACTGAAGCAGGCAAGTCTGTAATTCTGCTTTCGGAACATAATGAGTTCCGGACAAGGTTGGTGATCAAAACTTGGGCTCGGGGCTCTACAGAGCCAGGAACGCTGGTTCAGGTCCATTCGCGTGTCTCAGAAGCCGAGGCTGAGACTGATCGCTTCATGGTACCTGCTCCCCTCGGTTCTTTCACTTTGAACAGCCGGTCGTATGCAGTGGAAACTCCTGCTGAAGGCCAGTCCATTGCGGCGCTCATCCTCAACAGTCCTCCTCGGAAACGACTGCGATTTCTTGAAGTCCAACTCCCAATGTGTGCGCGTGCTGCGATGGGCGTATCTCGCGTGCTGAGCGCAACAGTCGCGGTCCCGGGAATCGATTCGACCTGGCTGACGATTCCCGATCAAACTCTCTTGGATCGGCAAATTGCTTCGTACATTAATATGGAAGCAAGCAGATGGAAGGCGCAGGGTGTTCGAGCACACGGTGATTTTAGCATCGAGAATATCTTCTGGGAAGCTTCGGGCAGACGCATCTGGATCATCGATTGGGCACACGTAATCGAAGGGGTTCCGCCCCTTTATGACGTTATAACTCTACTTCTGTCTGCCGTTCCGGCGTTAGCACTGGAGCACCGCGAAGCGAATAATCACGACGTGCGCTCTGAGCAACAATTCCTCGCCGCCTTCTTTGGTGCTGGAGCCTGGGCAAAAGCAAACGCTAAAATCTTGCACACCGCCCGCGCTCGCATGGAACATACAAATCTCGACATCTGGAAACAGTTCTTACTGTCGTTAGTAATCCGTGCGAACGATTTCTTTGCGCGGAAATCGAAGCTCGCGAATCAATACTGTCGCCTAATTGAACTTGCATCAAAGAATCGAGCCCGGTTCGTATGTCTTGGTTCGTGAACGACAGGACAGGGCACGCTTTCTATCGCCCGATGAGGAAGCGCAAGTGACTGGCTGGATAAACAGATTTCCTGCGATACGGCGGGTGATGAAAGTCATATTTGACCACGACGACGGGAACGGGCCGAGTAATTGGACGCGCACCGCGGCTTGCGGTTCAGCGAACTAATTGCGTTCTGAATCTCGGCATATCACCGCGAGCAGAGATTACGCCTTCTAGGAATCGAGCAAAATCCCCGAATCCCGAAGTATGGACCATCAATGACCGGTAGCGGCGTCAATGATCTAAACAATCGCTGTACTCGATCAATACTCAATTGATGAGCTGTAATGGCAGGAATGTAACTTGGACCCGCATGAAACCATAGCGCCTGAACCACGAAAGACTTTGAGCAAGCTCCTTTCACGAAATGTGCCGATGCCCGCCAGTGAAATGGACCGATCCCTTATTAATAGCCTGGCGTGGCGCGCCGCCGGCGACTGGATAAGCCAGATCTTCAGCTGGGCCTCGCTACTGATCATCGTACGACTGCTTACCCCGGCGGATTTCGGCATCATAGGAATGGCGGTCATTTTGTTTCCCTATCTGCGCTACATAAGCGAGTTTGGGATTCCCCGAGCTATCATCACGCTGCCCAATCTTACGGAGGATCAGATTGCGCAGTTGAACACGATTGCTCTGTCGCTCGGCCTAGGAACATTTGGAATATCTATTGCTTTAGCCCGTCCGCTTGCCCTGTTCTTTAGAACGCCAGCGCTAACTCCCGTTGTAATGGTAACTTGTTTGGCTCTGATTCCGATGGGCACAAAAGCAGCGTCGGAGGGCGTTCTTTTGAAAGAGATGCGGTTTCGGCTGCTTTCCTGGTATGACGTTATTTCTGCCACGGCAGCAGCGCTTGTGACCCTGTTACTGGCTTGGTTGGGGATGCGATACTGGGCATTGGCGATCGGAAATCTGAGCGCAACCGTCGTGCGCACCGGAATGGTTCTCTACGCCCGTCCGCACAGATTCGCGCTGCCACGGCTGGACACGATACGCGAACCGCTGCGGTTTGGCTGGCAAGTTTTGGTTTCAGCGGTTGCCCTAAACTCGTACCAGCGTCTGGATAACGTCACCGCCGGGCGTGTGCTTGGCCAGACGGCACTCGGCTTCTACGGTATGGCGTGGACTCTGGCGAACGTCCCATTAGAGAAATTTACTTCGCTTGTCACGAACGTTCTACCTACCTATCTTGCTGCTGTGCAGAAGCAGCCTGCTGCATTACGCCGCTATCTGCGTGTGTTCACGGAGACTGTAGCCCTCGTCACTTTTCCCGCAGCCATAGGCTTGGGGCTAGTTGCGCGAGAACTCATTCCACTCGCGCTTGGCCAAAGATGGATAGGTGTGATTCCGCCGCTGGAGGTGCTTTCCGTCTATGCCGCCTTTCGATCCATTATGGCCTTGCTTTCGAAGGTGCTTACTGCGGTGGGCAGTCCGGGGTTTGTGATGTGGAATGAGTTGTTGGCACTTGCCGTATTACCGGTAGCCTTCTGGCTTGGCAGCCATTGGGGGACCGAAGGGATTGCCTGGGGATGGGTATTGGCATATCCAATTGTGGCAATTCCGCTTTACCGGCGGACATTTCAAACGATTGGTATGAAAGCCGGCGAGTATCTTCGCGCGTTGCGCCCAGCGCTCGACAGCACAGGCGTTATGCTGCTTGGCGTCGGATTCCTGAAATTGACCATTCCCGCCAGCAAGCCGCTAATCGTGCGGTTAGTTCTGGAAATCCTAACAGGAGCCGTTCTCTACATCGCCACACTAGTAGTCCTGCATCGCAAACGAACGGTCGCATTGCTGGGCCTGGTAAAAAAGATCCGCCAGGCATGAAAGCTAGGTGCGTCAGGATTCTATCTTGCACCAGAGTTGAGGCGTTTGGCCGGCGCAGGAAAGCAGAGCATTTTGGATGGTCTGCACTTTCAGGCCATTCCCAGAGCAATCCTATTGATGTTCTACCTTCCACCGCCGCTACCCAAGACATCTTCCGCGAAACTGGGAATCATACGCCGGCGCAGGCTGAAAAGTATTGCGCCCTCTTGTTAAATCGCCATCTCTAACAATGTCGGCGGTGTCAACCCCCTTTTTCCGCGCGCTTTGAACACTCCTGAATGAGAGGTTTGCAAACTTTTGAGCGTTTAGCGATCCAGTCCATCAATGTACTTCCGACACCTGTTCAGCTAAGCCTTCCCCGAGCAGAATAATCAGCATGAAGATAACGCCGCACGCGCCGGATAACGCTTGCGGCCGTGAGCGCGCTCACCTTCAGGGTCCAGAAAACTCCAATGAAGCACCGGCGGTGATTCCATGATTACGAGAAGTTCTTGGTGTTTATTCGTTTTATTGATGGCGATTGGAAATGCCGGCGCCCAGGTAGCCACCGACTGTACGCTCTACGTTTCTCCATCGGGAAGGGGCAACGGCGGTAGTCCTTCCGCGCCCACAACCTTAACTGGAGCCCAGAAAGTGTCTGCGCCTGGCGATGTTATCTGCATGATAGGTGGGACTTACAGTCTTGGTTCTACTTTTAACCTGACGCGTAGCGGCACTTCCTCGGCTTGGATCGTCTACAAGGCGTATGGCGACGGTGCCGCTAATATTGACTGGACCGGACCTTCAGGTCCTGGTAATGCGATGTTTCGTATAGGGCAACAGCCAGGGAGCTTTCCCAATGGTCCACACTATCTTGAGTTTAATGGCTTGAACCTCGATGGCAAGAATCTAGCGACCAGCGGGTTTTCCTGTGGCGGTGGGCATCATCTCCGATTCCTTAACAATACGATAAAAAATACCGGCGGGGCAGGGATTCAGACCGTAGAATGCGATTACCTCACGACCGACCACAATCTCATCTTCCATAATGGCTTTGCTCCCTGTTGTGGGTGGACCAGCGCCATCTCATACAATAGCAACCAGTTTTTTGACAATAACGCCGGTCTCCACAACATCATCTCAAACAACATGCTGGCTGGTGAGCTCGACAGCTCCACGAACCACACTGACGGCAACGGCATCATTCTCGATCTTAGCTGCCCGTCAGGTTGCGGCACCCTGGCTACCGCACATACGCCTCCGGTGCTGATCATGAATAACGTAGTGTACGAAAATGGGGGCCGCTGCATTTCGGCTTACGCCGTGAGTAACTTCTACGTCATCAACAACACCTGCTACAAGAACGGCGAAGACCTTACTATGAAAAGACCACCTGGGTCGTTCGTCACGAACAATTCCAAGACTGGATATTTTGTCAACAACATCTCGTATGATTGGCGCAATTCAGCCTCCGCGTGGGGAGGGGCATCCGTTCTGTCTTTTCAGCAGACGGGATCGAATAGCGCCATCTCTTATTACAAAAACATGTGGTTTATTGGTGGCCTGAACTTTACGCCATCGGACCCATCACAATTTTTCAATCAAGACCCTTTGTTTGTGAGAGCACCGCCTGTAAATCCCGATCTTGGGCACCAGGCAGCCATGGCGCTTGACCCTTCATTTCTAGGAATCGATCTGATGTTACAGACAACCAGCCCGGCCCTGCGTAAGGGCATTGATCCGAGCACTATACCCGGCCTGCCCTCGGCCATCGTGACCGATCTCAGGAAACACGTTTATACCGACATCAATGGCAACTCGCGGGCGGCGGGCAGATGGGATTTGGGAGCCTATCAATGATCCGCGGGATCGACCAACTGAGGAGAACCGGACGAGTGGCGACTGCTTTCAGTATTTCGTCCCATGCGCCAATGCGGGCCAAGGGGAGCCCTTCAGGGAGCAACTAGGGCTTGCCGCTCGGCTGCGCGCATTTGCGGCACGGATATGAGTAGAGGCACTATTGTTAGGGTTGCCACCATCCGAAGAAACAAGCTTGTTCGTGGCTGCGGTCTGCGTGAACTCTTCATCAGCGTGATCTCCTTTGTCGCAATCGCAATTTGTTTTCTTCCCCGGTTCTCTGGATCCATCACTGCGCTCCGACTAGGGAGCTCCAAAAACTCGGGACGGACTGACACGCCTCGAGAAGTTCATTTGTCCTCGGCCATGCGCTGGCAAGTGCAAGCATTTGCCAGGCGAGGCCCGTATTGTCAGCGGGTTTGCTTGCAACAATCAAGTAAAAAAGCGTGCCGTGGCCTGCTTCGAGTAGGAGCTTTGCGGCAGCTTCTGACCACGTGACAGCAAACGGCAAAGCCTAAGCCCCACCGCGCGATTGCACCGAAATCGGGCGAGATACAGGGATTGAAGCAATCGCTGGACCCAGACTTCGAGACTGCCGCCGCTCAGGTGAGCCACGCTGATGATGACAACCATTCGTCTATTCTAGATGCCGCGTTCCCACGGCTTCAGTTCCGTACTATATTCTGATAAGAACGATGTTCCTTCACTTTCTAGCCAATGCAGCTCCAATCTAGGCGGAAACCTTTTAATCAATCGGACTGGATATCGAGTTGAAGCTCGATGGCTTCAGGGCACTGGCCCGCATCAAATCCGGACGCTGTGAACTGATCTCGCGCAACGGCAATCCGTTTGCCTCTAAAACACCTGGCCGGTCGATGAACGGTTGTTCATCGCCCAAATAGGTATTCCATTCTGCCAGTCGATTTCAATCATCTTGCGAGAGTTATACATCGCAGGCAGGTAACCAACGACGGTGCGGGTTGTAGTCGAAATTACGTCTCCTGAGTCCCCGACAAAAACGTAACGGCCATCGCGAGAGTGATGAAGCCAGCTCTCTCCCAGGCAGTCAGCAGCGCAGGGCGATTCCTGATGGTGCAGGCTGTGCTTGAGCTTGATATCGGCCACCTTTTGAGGCTTGCCAGTGGGCATTTTAGAGACATCGAAGACGTGAACGTAGTTGTTAGGAAAATCGATCAAGTACAGCTCTTTTTCATTGGGCGAAAGTGAGATGCCGTGGCTGGGGTCCGAGGGACAGCTTTGGCTGGAATTGCAGCTTGCAAATCCACTCACGGGCACGGTGTAAAGCACCGCCTTCTTGGCTAAGTCAACTACCTGGAAGCCGAGAAGGCCCGTCACACTGGTATAGAGTAGCGTCTCTTTGCCGTTGATAGTGAAAGGCCGCATTGTGTTTTGGAGTGGACCGGCTTTCATATAGACGGCAGTACTCGCTGCCGAGGCCACCCCGAGGTATCTATCCATACGACCGCCCAGATAGATGTGTGTCCCTGGCCGGTTCACGACCGTGTTGTGCGGGCCCACAGGGCCGAATATCTTGCCCACATCTGCCCCGGTTGCTGCGGTTTCCAAGTACCAGATATTGCCACCGGAAAGTTCACCGCCGGGCATGTAGATGATAGAACAGTCAGGAGCTACAGAATGCGAATCGACAGCGTGGGCATACGACCGGCTCCACAGGATCTTCGCATGGACCAAATCGTAAGCCAGGAGATGCCCGGTGCCTGTGCCATATGATCCCCAGCTAACAAAAAGCGTGTGGGTCGAAGCGCAGGCCACTGAACCCCGGGTGCCGGAGGTAGGGAGGCTAACGCTTTTCACCAGCGCGAAGTTACGATCGAGGTCATAGACATAGAAATGCCCGTCATCAAACACGTACTCATAATGAAGCACACTCGAAGTGGCTGGTTGGGCTGGTTGGACTATGGTCAGCAAAATAAGCAAAAGGAGAACGTAAGAGTTTTTCACGAAGCATGCTCCTCTCAGGAATTGACGAGGTGGCGTTAACGTACGTCTTGGGCCAGAGGTGGTTTCAGTTGGGGCGGCGCTTCAGAAGTTTGTCGAAGGCGCGTTGGGCAAATCGGTTGCCGGATGATCCAGCATAGGGGCTTCCGGCACAGAGTTTTTTTCCCTTCGCCGCCGCTCACCAGTTGTGTCACAACTTAATAAGCAATCATCGTCGACCGTTCGATCTGCGCTGTCAAGAATAGGAAGTACATGTTTTCCGCGCATTACGTGGCCTCGAAGAGAATCAACACGGAAGGTCTTGCTGCAAAACGCAGCTTTCAGGGCGGCAGGATTCCGCGCCAGGCGGTACACACGGTGGTCGTGTTCCTGCGCGCTTTGATAGGTCAGGCCGTAGCAGTGCCGACACCTGAAAGTTCGCTGGCCTGGGGGGAGATAGAGCTTGCCGACCCGCCGTCCACACGCACACCATCCCGATGCATTGCCTCAACATCGAGAACGTGTGGGCAGTCCTCAACCTGTGAGCCAAGATGTCCAACGGTGGCGACCCAACTGGGTAGCTTCCCCCAATAAATTTCCTAAATCATATTAGTTTAGTTCGCGCTGGTCCCCTGCGGATGAAAAAAAACACGGCAGTTAGCGGAATATTCGCCTCCGCTGAAGTCCTTCGTTGTCAAAGCCGTAGACAAGCCGCGATTGGAGGATTAGTCGAGCGTTTCAGCGGAGGGTTACGGTATGGTATTTACACTCATTGGAAGTGACGCCTCGCAAAAGCAGGACGCCAAAAAAAACAAATAAAAAATGAAAAAAATCTGGTACGAAAACGGGGGCCGGTGCATTTCGGCTAACGCGGTGAGTAACTTCTACGTCATCAACAACAATTGCTACAAAAAACGGCGAAGACCTCACCATGCTCCGCCCGCCCGACTCTTTTGTCGTCCGCGAGTCGAAGGTGGGCTACAAGGCAAGCGAGCAGAACAGGCGGCAGTCTACGGAAATCAGCAGCGAAGGGCCATGGACGCCGTGAATAAGCCGACACGCTCACTTCCGGCTGTCATTTCGCGCCGGATGCCGCATCGACACCGGTGCGCTCAACAGGAACCCCGCTGGCGAAAAAAGTACGCTTTAGACACGGGCTGCTAAGCTAAAGCTTCTGCCCCGGGAATCCTTGAGAAACCTCTTTTTGTCTTGGAGACCTTAAAGCCAAGTGCATAATCACGAAAAAAACTTTCTTGACATAAAGAATGTTCTGGTGTCAAATCCGACCACCTCTAAATTCAGAAAGACCGTGTAGGCTGTAGCAACCGAAATGAGATTGCTGCCGCAGTACTGAGAAGACCTCAATCTTCCCTTCGTCTACGCGGAAGCGGTGCGGCCCCTGACCCAGATCGGCCCGCGGTAGAAAGCGGGGACTCTAAAGGCTCAGAACCAATCTGCCTGGGGAAAATTTCCTCCAGACTTTGGCGTGGCAAAGCGGCAGGAGAGGTCCGCTTTGATGTTCCGTTCAGCGCGCAGCTTCGTAGTTTCAGGCGGTCTGCCGCTCCTAGTAATTTTTTGTTCTCCGGTCCAGCTAAACGCATCTCCTCCGCGAATAACTGCGTTGTCACCTACCTCAGGAGCGGTTGGGGCATCGGTCAAGATCACCGGGAGTAATTTTGGTTCGACCCAAGGCGCTAGTACGGTCTCCTTCAACACCACCAAGGCGAGTCCAACGAACTGGAGTGCGACCTCGATAGTGGCGCCGGTGCCGGCGGGGGCGACCAGCGGAAAAGTCGTGGTTACCGTGGGCGGGAAGCCCAGCAATGGCGTGTCCTTCACGGTTGTCCAAACGCCGAGCATCACGAGTTTGACTCCGATCTCAGGAGTAGTGGGCGCGTCAGTCACGATCACCGGGACTAATTTTGGTTCGACCCAAGGCGCTAGCGCTGTCTTCTTCAACGCCACCAAGGCGAGTCCGACGAGCTGGAGCGCGACCTCGATCGTGGCGCCGGTGCCGGCGGGGGCGACGACGGGCAATGTGGTGGTCACGGTCAGCGGGGTGGCGAGCGCGGGCGTGTTGTTCACGGTGC
>WNGI01000858.1_pt1 | contig 24063 bp, 33 predicted proteins | sample 5400621 | NCBI WGS metagenome assembly WNGI01 (sample SAMN13153374, study PRJNA577476) | soil metagenome | isolation source: 20 cm soil or saprolite under Garry oak tree replicate 1 | place: USA:California | collected 2016-06-15 | reverse complement strand
ATGAGCATCGGGTTACTTGGACAAAAAATCGGCATGACCAGCGTCTACGACGCGAACGGTCGGCTCCGTCCCGTAACCGTGATTGCGGCCGGCGATAACGTCTTGCTTCGGCGCGTAACCGCGGAGAACGACGGGTATTCAGCGGTTAAGGTCGGGTTCGATACCCAGAAAGAATCGCGTTTGAGCCAGCAATTGCTTGGAGAGTTCAAAAAAGCCGGCGTCGAGCCGAAGAGATTTGTGCGTGAATTCCGGCTCGAAGCGGATGCTCCCGAGGGTGAAATCAACCTAAGCGTCACCCAATTTCAGGCGGGTGATTACGTCGATGTGATCGGACGCTCGAAAGGGAAAGGTTTTCAGGGTGTGATGAAAAAGCACAATTTTCACGGGCAAGGCGCCGCGCACGGTTCCAAGACGCATCGCCGCAATGGTGCGATCGGTAATCGCTCCACGCCGGGCCGGATTTGGAAAAACATGGGCATGCCTGGCCATCTCGGCGATGAACGTGTGACAGTCCAGAATCTGCAAGTGATGCAGGTCCGTGAAGCCGAAAAGATCATTTTAGTCAGCGGCGCCGTGCCAGGGTCAAACGGCAGCTACGTCGTCGTCCGTCCGGCCATCAAAAAACGTGGCGCCGCGACGCCCCCGTCGCGTTCTGCATCGCCTAAATCGGGCGGCGAGGGCGCCGCCGCTCCAACCAAATGAGTGCCAAAGTTTTAACCAAAGCAGCGGCCAAAGAAGCCAAGATCGACCTGATTGAGGGCGGACGCGGAACACAAGCCGTGCACGACACGGTTGTGGCCATGCGCGCCGCTCGCCGTTCCGGCTCCGCTAATACCAAAACAAAAGCGGAAGTCGATTTGTCTGGTGCCAAACCGTGGCGGCAAAAAGGCACCGGCCGTGCCCGCGCCGGTTACAAATCATCACCCATTTGGAGAGGTGGCGGCGTCGTGTTTGGACCAAAACCACGCGACTACTCAAAGAAAATTTCAAAATCAGTGCGACGCCTCGCATTTCAAAAAGCCTTGAGCGAGCGCATCAGCGCTGGCGATGTCTTGACGATCGACAAGCTTAGCGTCCCGGAAATCAAGACGAAGGCGTTTGTTTCGCTGGTGAAGAAAGCTATCGATGCGCCAAAGGTGCTGCTGATCTCCGATGCGTTCGACGAAAACATCTATAGATCGGCGCGAAACGTGAAATCGGTAAAGCTGGCGACCGCTTCGGATGTAAACACCGAGCAGCTGCTTGCCTTTAACAAGATTTTGGTCACAGCAAGAGCACTCGAGAAATTGGCCGAGAGAACTAATCCGCCTTCAGTCGGACTACGGCGGACAAACTCCAAATGAACGAGCTTTACGACATCATTCAAACGGCGTCATTGACCGAAAAGTCCACGCTGCTGAGCGAAAAACAGAACAAGTACGTTTTTCGCGTCAGTCCGCGCGCGAACAAAATTCAGATCAAGAGGGCGGTTGAGCGCTTGTTTCAGAAGAAAGTCGTCGATGTCAACACCTGCAACTACGCCGGTAAAAAGAAGCGCGAACGGCGCGCCGATTACGGCCGCAAAGCACATTGGAAAAAAGCGATTGTGACTTTGAAAGAGGGCGAAAAAATCGATCTGGTATGAGGTGGAATGACGCAGCACGAATGACGAAGCACGAAAACCGAACGAATTGGAGACGGCCTGCCCTCAGGCCGTTGGGAGTAGCGTCGGCGCGGGGGCGCGCCGGCTCCATGCCTCATTCGTCATTTTAGTTATGGCACTAAAAAGTTTTCGCCCACTCACGCCGACACTGCGGTTCAAGTCGCTTCCGGCTTTCGATGAAATTACGAAAGACAGCCCGGAGAAGCGTTTGCTTGAACCGAAAAAGAAGACCGGCGGTCGTAACAGTTATGGACGGCTGACGTCGCGCCATATCGGTGGGGGACATAAGCAGCACTATCGCAAAGTCGACTTCAAACGTCGCAAACGCGGGGTCAACGCCGAAGTTCTGGGTATCGAGTACGATCCCAACCGCTCCGCGCGCATTGCTCTTATTAAATATACGGACGGAGAAGTTAGTTACATTCTTGCCCCCGATGGCTTGCGCGTCGGATCGAGTGTCGCGGCCGGGGAGGATGTTCCGCCCGATCTCGGTAACGCGCTGCCGCTCCGCGCTATTCCTCTTGGCACCAATATTCACAATATCGAACTAACGCCTGGACGCGGCGGTCAGATCGCACGCAGCGCGGGACAACAAGCGACGTTGAATAACCGCGAGGGTGGTTATGCGTTGGTTAAATTGCCCTCAGGCGAAATTCGCCGGATCCACGAAAGCGCTTACGCAACGATTGGTCAGGTGGGCAACGTCGATCATATGAATGTGGCCAGCGGCAAAGCCGGCCGGACACGTTGGAAGGGGCGGCGGTCGCATGTACGCGGCATGGCCATGAACCCGATCGATCATCCTATGGGCGGTGGCCAGGGTAAGTCCAAAGGCGGCGGAGGACGGCATCACCCGGTCAGTCCCTGGGGGCAGCTGGCTAAAGGATTTAAGACGCGCACCAAGCACAAGCCGAGTGACCGGTTCATTTTGGAAAGGAGAAGGTCGAAAAAGAAGACGTAATTCGTGAACCGAGAATCGTGAATCGAAGTAGCGTGCCTGCCGATCCACGATTCACCTATTACGATTCATCGTCAGAAACCACTTGAAATTTATGGCCAGATCATTGAAGAAAGGTCCCTTCGTCGAGTCGCATCTTCTGGAAAAGATCGACAAGATGAATAACGCGGGCGCGAAAAAACCGATCAAAACCTGGGCACGGCGCTCGATGGTGACGCCGGATTTTGTCGGCCACACGTTTTTGATTCATAACGGAAAGGCCTTTAATTCCGTTTTTATCACCGAGAACATGGTGGGCCATAAGCTCGGTGAATTTTCGCCTACGCGTATATTTAAGAAACACGGTTCGCATACGGCGAAGGTGACCAAGTGATGTGAATTTTCGATTTTCGATTTTCGATTTTCGATTGCCGGAATGGGCACTCGTTAGTCGCAGGCCGATAATCACAATGTTGGTGGGAGCGCTGTTTGCTGGAGAGCTGGCGGCGCAGGGGAATAGTTCTTTGTCAGAATCCAAAGTTGAAAATGAAGAGCGGGCGGTGACGGGGGCGGCCTTGCTGGAGCAGAATGAAGATTTGCGCAAGCAATTGTCGCTGCAGCAGGAGTCGCTCAAAACGTTGACGACCAGCCTGGCGGAATCGAATGCCGAAGCGGAGTTGTTTCGTCGAAAGTATTCCGACTTGGAGTTGCGCATGGAAGCGCTCGGTTTGCAATCAGCCAGTAAAGACCGGGCCAAGCTGGAGCAACGTTTGTTGGCGGCGGTCAGCGATCTTCAGCTCGCGCAGAAAGAGCGCGACGAGTATCGCGACCAGATGTTGCGCTTAAACGAAACGCTCTTGCGATATCTCAAGACATCGCAAGGCGGCGACGCGCAAGCGCGTATGGACGTGGAAGCACAAATGCGCAGCATGAACCAGCTCGTCAGCAAATCTACACTTCCCCCATCCGCGGAGCCCAGCTTAATGGACGGAAGCGTGATTAGCGTCAAAGATGAATGGTCATTTGTCGTCGGTAACCTGGGCGAGAAACAGGGCGTAAAGATTGGAATGCCGATGCGTGTAATGCGTGGCGATCGTAGGATTGCGACCGTTCGAGTGGTGGATGTGCGCCAGAAAATTTGCGGGGCCGTGATTCAAGAAATGGATTCTCAGAAAGACAAAATAAAAGTGGGCGACCGCCTGCAGGCGGATGTCCACGCGAATGTGAGTTTAAAATGAGAGGAAAGTTAAAAGGTTAAAAGAGTCACAAGGTTAAAACGGTTTTCAAAGGTGGCGAAACATCGCGCTTTGTTAACTTTGTAACCCTTCAACTTTTTTAACGTGACGAAGTCAGATGGAAGTTAGATCGATATACAGATATGCGCGTATTTCGCCCTTCAAGGTGCGCGAAGTCACGCGTGAGATCCAGGGTCTGCCCGTTTCGGTAGCACTCGACGTTCTCGCTTTCACGCCAAAAAAAGCGGCTTTTCTCATTGGCAAAACACTGAAGAGCGCTGTCGCCAACGCGGAAAATAACGCCAACCTGAAAGTTGACGGCCTGGTCGTTAAGGAAGCGATCGTGGGCGAGGGCCCGACGATGAAGCGGATGATGGCGCGTGCCCGCGGCAGCGGCAGTCGGATTTTGAAACGAACAAGTCATATTCGAATTGTTCTTTCCGACGAGATTCCGATCGAAACACGCGAAACCCGAAAGGCGAAAAGAAAGCAGGAAGAGAAGGCGGCGAAAAAGGAGGCTGCGGGTGGTGAAGGGCCAGAAGGATCGAAGACTGAGAAAAAGAAGCCGAAGACGAAGAAGAGCGCGAAGCCGAAATCAAAGAAATAAATTATGGGACAAAAAGTTAATCCAATTGGATTCCGTCTCGGTGTGAATCGGGATTGGCGTTCGCGCTGGTACGCTTCGCCGCAGGAACTGCCGCAATTTTTACACAGCGATCTCGAGATTCGCGCTTACGTGAAGAAAAAGCTGCAGTTTGCCGCCGTCGCAAAAATCGTGATTGAACGCGCCTGGAACAGTATCCGAGTCACTATTCATACGGCGCGACCCGGGATCGTTATCGGACGGAAAGGCGCCGAGATCGAGAAGATGACCGAGGAAATTTCGAAGATGGCGCAGGGGAAACAGGTCAAGATCGATATCCAGGAAATCAAAACGCCAGAACTCGATGCGCAGTTAGTCTCTGAGAATGTCGCTTTGCAAATCGAGCGCCGGATCGCATATCGGCGAGCTATGAAAAAGGCAGTGCAGACCGCCATGGACTTTGGTGCCGAAGGAATCCGGTTGCGTTCTTCGGGCCGGTTAAACGGCGCCGAGATTTCTCGTTCGGAATGGTATCGTGAAGGCAAAGTTCCGCTGCACACGCTGCGCACAGGGATTGATTACGGTTTTGCCGAAGCGAATACCGTCTATGGGAAAATCGGTGTGAAATGCTGGATTTGTAAGAAGGAAGAACCCATGCCGGAAACTCCGGCTCCGTCCGCTCCACCCCCACCACCACCCGAGCCGGTCGAAGTATAAGGAAGAATGACGGGGATGATGCAACCAAACCATGTAGCCACGGTCCCGCAATTGCGGGACCGCCGCGTCCTGGTGCGCCACGATGTAGCCACGGCGCTGTGTAGCGATGTCGGGATGCGCCCCGACGGAGCGGGGCGGCCACAGCGCGCCATCATAGTTTAGAAACGAGGAATTTTTATGCCATTGATGCCCAAACGCGTGAAGTATCGCAAGACCCAGCGGGGGAGCCGCAAAGGAACAGCTTCGCGTAATCTGCGAATCGATTTTGGCGAGTTCGGTTTGCAAACACTCGAGCGCGCGTGGATCACGAACACGCAAATTGAGGCAGCGCGTGTGGCATTAACTCGCAATATGAAACGTAAGGGCAAGTTGTGGATTCGGATTTTCCCGGATAAATCGGTCACGGCGCGCCCGCCAGAAACGCGAATGGGCAAGGGTAAAGGCCAACCGGAATATTGGGTTGCGACAGTGCGTCCCGGTAACATTTTGTTCGAACTTGACGGTGTGCCGGAGTCGGTCGCGCGGGAGTCATTGCGACTGGCGGCGGACAAGTTACCCGTGCGGACAAAATTTTTAACACGACACCATGTCGCTGCCTGAGGACCGCGGATTACGCGGATAACACGGATGGAAAACCACAAAAGATTTCAGGGATCAGCGGGATCCGCGTCATCTGTGGTTCCTTAATTTTTGTATGAAGATCAAAGAAATTGTAGAAATGAGCACGGACGAGCTGCTGACCAAACGGCGCGATCTGCACCAGGAGAGTCTGCATTTGCGTCTGCAGCAGCAGAGTGGACAGCTCGAACAGCCGAGCCGCTTGCGCTTGCTGCGGCGGGATGTCGCGCGGATTGAAACCGTGCTGACAAACCGAAACAAGGAGGCTAACAAGAAATAAGTATCATGGCCGAACAAGACCGAGAAACTATGGTAGAGGCGACGCCGGTTGCGGCAGGCGTGGCGCCGCCGCCGCCGTTACCGGGCTCCGCCACGCGTGGCTCCCGCAAAGTGCGGACCGGTGAAGTGATTTCGAGCGGAATGAACAAGACCATCGTGGTCCGGAGCGTGACGCGTGTGCCGCACGCAAAGTTCGGCAAGATCGTCAAACAGCAGAAGAAATTCTACGCGCATGACGAGGAGAACAAGGCGAAAACGGGCGACACAGTGCGGATTATGGAGACGCGGCCGCTGAGTAAGTTGAAGCGCTGGCGGTTGGTGGAGGTTCTCCAAAAATAATTGCTCAATTTTTTATGGTGCAAATCCGATCCAGACTTGATGTGGCTGACAACACCGGCGCGCGTATGGCGACGATGATTGGTGTTATTGGGAAAGCAACGCTTTACGCCCGGATCGGTGACGTCATCAGTGCAAATGTGAAGGAGGCGAGCGCGACTGGAACGGTGAAAAAAGGCGAGGTTGTCCGCGCGGTTTTGGTGCGAACTAGACAGCCAATCAAACGTGAAGACGGGTCACTGCTGCGTTTCGACAATAACGCCATTGTCATTATTGACAAAGATTTGAATCCGCGCGGCACGCGCATTTTCGGTCCGGTCGCCCGCGAATTGCGCGAGCGCAACTTCATGAAAATTGTATCTCTCGCCCCGGAAGTTTTATGAACCGCATTAAGTTGCACGTCAAAAAAGGCGACCAGGTGGAAGTAATATCGGGGAACTTCAAAGGCTCTTCCGGCAAGATTCTCGAGGTACTGCCGAGCAAGCAGCGCGTGCTTATCGAAGGGGTGCGCATTATCAAGAAACACCTAAAGAAGTCGCAGGATAACCCGAGCGGAAAGATCGCCGAGCGTGAGGGGCCAGTTCATATTTCAAATGTAAAATTGGTCGAGCGCGAGAAAAAGCCCGATAAGAAGGCGAAGAAAGAGAAAAAGACCGACAAGGAGGCAGAGAAGAAAGCGGCTTAAATGGAAAACGAATTTTACCGTGATTACAAGGAACGCGTCATGCCGGCGCTGCGTGAACGCCATGGTTACAAAAACGTGCAGCAAATCCCGAAAGTGGAGAAAGTCGTGATTAATACATCGGTCGGTTCTCAGTCTGATGTGAAACAAGCGCTGGAGGACGCAAAAACCGAGCTGGCTTTGATCACCGGCCAACGCGCCTCCGAAACACGAGCCAAGAAAAGCATCGCCAATTTCAAATTGCGCAAGGAGCAGGCTATTGGCGCAAAAGTGACGCTGCGCGGTGAGCGCATGTATGAATTCCTGGAGCGTTTCATTAAAGCCGCGCTGCCTCGTATTCGAGATTTTCGCGGGGTTTCTCCGCGATGTTTCGACGGTCACGGCAACTACACACTTGGCGTTTCCGATCAGTCGATTTTTCCCGAAGTCGAGCTCGATAAAATCAAGCGCAATATCGGATTTGATGTTACAATTGTGACCACGGCGCGGACGAACGAGGAAGCCAAATCGCTTTTGAGCGAAATGGGAATGCCGTTCAGCGATCGGGCCCGCAGATCCACCGCGCCGGCAACCTCCTAAAATTTTTCATGAGCACTGTGACTGATCCAATCGCCGATCTCCTCGCGCGCATTCGCAATGGAGCGCACGCGCAAAAGAAGGACATGTTCGTTCCGTACTCGCGGATTAAGGCGGAGATCATTCGCATTTTGAAGGAGGAAGGCTATATCTCGGACTACTCATTGGATACGAGTGCAGCGCACCCGCGCATTAAAATCACAAACAAGTTAGTCAATCGTTCCAGCGCCATCACCGGTCTGCGGCGGGTTAGTCGCCCCGGCTTGCGCAGGTATGTTGGGGCCGATGAAATTCCGCGCGTGCTCGGCGGAATGGGTGTCGCGATTCTTTCCACGCCGCGCGGGGTTCTCTCCGGACGGGAAGCGAAGAAACAAAAGGTGGGTGGCGAATTGCTGGCCTACGTTTGGTGATTTATGTCACGCATCGGCAACAAAGCAGTCGAAATTCCTGCCAAGGTTAAGGTCAATATCGACAATAACGGAGCGGTCTCGGTGGAGGGTCCGAAAGGAAAACTAAGTTGGACCCTGCCGCGCGAAATTAAGGGAAACGTCGCGGACAATCGCGTCTCGTTGGCCCGGGAAGCGGAAACGCGCAGCGTCAAAGCGTTACACGGTCTGTCGCGCGCGCTTGTTAATAACATGGTGCAGGGCGTGAGCGAAGGCTTCTCTAAGCAGCTCGAGATCGAAGGCGTAGGTTTCAAGGCCGCCGTCCAGGGGGCAAACTTGAGTCTGAACCTTGGGTTTTCTCATCCCATTTTGTTTCCGATTCCTAAGGAGATCAAAATCATCGTCACTGACAGCACCAAGATTGCTATTCAGGGTATCGACAAGAAACTAGTTGGACAGGTGGCAGCAGACATTCGTCGCTTTTATCCGCCCGAGCCTTACAAGGGCAAAGGTGTGCGCTACGCCGGCGAACAGATCCGTCGCAAAGAAGGGAAGACCGTTCAGTAATTATGCCGACTAATCGGAAAGCTGCGCGTCAGCGCGTTCACCAGCGAATTAGGAAACGAGTTACCGGGACGGCCGAACGTCCGCGGCTTTGCATTCATTTCTCGGGCAAACATGTCTATGCGCAGGTTGTCGACGACGACGCCGGTCACACGCTTGCCGCGGCGTCAACGGCCGAGCGTCAGCTTCCGGGGAAATCCAAAGTCGCGGCCAACCGCGCTAACGCGCAGCTAGTGGGAAAAGTTATCGCCGAGCGCCTCCTGGCCAAAAAAAGGGATCGCGTCGTGTTTGATCGCGGCGGATTTCTCTACCATGGAAAAGTGAAAGCGCTCGCCGACGCCGCGCGGGAAGGCGGCTTGAAATTCTAAGTTATGGCACAATCAAATCCAGGCAGACGGCCTGACCGCAGCACTGACAAAACGCCAGCAGCCAGGGGCGATACCACCGAAAAAGTGGTATTCATCAATCGCTGCGCGAAGGTGGTCAAAGGAGGTCGGCGCTTTAGTTTCAGCGCTTTGATTGTAGCCGGGGATCATGACGGCTCGGTTGGCGTTGGCTTCGGTAAAGCGAATGAAGTTTCGGAGGCAATCCGCAAAGCTTCCGAATCGGCACGCAAATCAATGGAAAAGGTTTCCTTGCACGAGAATACGATACCGCATGAAACAATTGGCGAGTTCGGTGGTGGTCGCGTCTTGTTGCGGCCAGCCTCGCCCGGGACTGGCGTCATCGCGGGCGGCGGAGTCCGCGCCGTGGTGGAAGCCGCCGGAATCCGCGATGTCCTGGCAAAATCTCTCGGGTCGAGCAATCATGCGAATGTCGTCAAAGCCACGATCGAAGCGCTGCGCGGCTTGCGGCGTCGCGATGAGATTCTGAAAGTGCGCGGGATTCGTGGAAGTGATGGAAAGAGCGAACAACAGCATGATGCGGCTACATAATTTGCGTCCGCGGCCGGGATCGCGGCATCGCGTAAAGCGGTTGGGCTGCGGCGAAAGCTCCGGGCACGGCAAAACCAGCGGGAAGGGACATAAGGGGCAAAAGGCGCGCTCTGGCGGCAGTATTCGCCTCGGGTTTGAAGGCGGTCAGATGCCATTAATCCGACGGTTGCCGAAGCGTGGGTTCAACAATGCCGCGTTCCACAAGAATTACGCCATCGTGAATCTGGATGATCTTAACCAATTCAAGGCGGGAACGGTGGTAACCGAGGCATTGCTGCGCGAATCAAAGCTCGTGCGTGGCGAGGTCGCTGGCGTCAAAATTCTTGGGGATGGAGAGTTGAAACACGCGTTGAAAATTGAAGCCGATAAAGTAAGCGCTTCGGCCCGAGCGAAAATCGACAAGGCCGGGGGAACAGTTGCGTTCCCCGAGCCGCCATCTCGGGAGGCGGCGCGCCCTCAAGAAAGCGCGGACGCGGTGGATCAGCAATCCGGGCAGGAAACGATGCCAAAGGCCGAGAGTAAAAATGCATCGAGAAAAAAATCGGCGGCGAAGACCGGGGCGCGGTCGAAAAAGACAGCTTCACGGAAGAGCTAGCGCTCGGCGCGAGATACTTCACATTTAGCGGATGGTTTCGGCGTTTTTAAACTCGGTCAAGATACCAGAGTTGCGTCGGCGCATCCTGTTTACGCTGGCGGTGATTGTGGTCGTGCGACTGGGCGCTGCGATCACGACGCCGGGCGTAAACCAAGCTGTCTTGCAAGAGTGGTTCCGCAGCGCGCTCACCGAAAAATCCGGCGGTGGCGTGGCCGCGCTTTTCAATCTGTTTAGCGGCGGAGCGCTGGAGAATTGCGCCGTCTTCTCGCTCGGCATCATGCCTTATATCAGCGCGTCAATCATGCTGCAGCTGCTGACGGCGGTGATTCCGCAGCTCGGGCGTTTGGCGCGCGAAGATGGCGGCCGCCAGAAGATCATGCAATACACCCGTTATGCGACCGTGCTCCTATGCATTTTCCAGGGGTATTTGCTGGCAATTTCATTTCAGCATCCAGAGTCTTATCACACGATGCTGCCCGGCGTCACTGACACCATCGCCAAGCTTGGAATTCCCCTGGTGGAGGATACCGGTTGGGTCTTTCGGATTGTAACGGTCATTTCCCTAACGACCGGAACGCTTTTTTTGATGTGGCTGGGCGATCAAATTACCGAACGGGGAATTGGCAACGGCATCTCATTAATCATCACCATTGGAATTGTGGCCCGTTTGCCGGCCGCGCTCGCGCAAGCTTGGAAGACTTTCGTGCCCTCATCCGCAACTGGCACCAGCCAGGTCAGTCCGGCGATTCTTGTCTTAATGGTGGCCTTTCTATTTATCGTGATCGCGGGAGTCATTGCCATCACCCAGGGTGTGCGCAAAATCACCGTTCAATACGCGAAACGCGTGGTCGGGCGGAAAATGTACGGAGGCCAGACGCAATACATGCCCTTGAAGGTAAATTACGCCGGCGTGATGCCGATCATCTTCGCCTGGGCTCTGCTCTTGTTTCCGACCACGATTGTCGGGTTCGCCTTCAAAAACAGCCCGACCGCAGCCAAGATCGCGAGCGCGCTTTCCTCGGGCTGGCCACATTACGTAGTTCTGGCGGCAATGATCTTCTTTTTCAGCTATTTCTGGGTTGCAACACAATTTCAGCCTGCCCAGATCGCGGACGATTTAAAAAAATACGGCGGTTATATTCCCGGGGTCAGACCAGGTAAACCAACATCAGAATTTCTGGATTTCACGATGACGCGGTTAACCTTTGCCGGCGCAATTTTCCTGACGCTGATCGCGGTGTTGCCGAGTTTGCTCAGCCAAGGTCTGCAAGTTCCGCAAATCACGGCGCAATTCTTCGGTGGGACCAGTTTGTTGATTATTGTGGGTGTTATGCTCGACACCATGCGCCAGGTGGAAACCCACCTGATTCAGCGACATTACGACGGCTTTTTGCGCAAGGGCCGAATTCGTGGACGATCTTTCGATCGAGCTTCCTACAGTCGCGGAGAAGCAGCCGGCAAGGGTATTCTTATGTGGTTTTGGGTCGGCATCGCCGTGATCGTCATCGCCGGTGTCGCGATCTCTCTTTACAGCCGCTAAGTGAAGAAGCGACTTGTGCTTTTGGGTGCGCCGGGTTCGGGCAAGGGGACTCAAGCGGAAATGATCACGCGGCAATTCGGGATTCCAGTCACGTCTCCTGGAGCGATCTTGCGGCGGGAAAAAGACCTGGGAACGCCACTCGGATTGGAAACAGCGGAGATCACACAAGGTGGAGGACTGGTCCCGGACAAGATTATTGTTGGTCTAATCGAGGACTGGCTGCGCTTACATGGTGGCTACGGATTTGTGTTTGACGGATTTCCCAGGACCCTCCCGCAAGCGGAAAGTCTTCGCCAAATTCTGGAGCGTCTCCGCACGGCGCTCGAGCTCGCCATATGGCTGGACGTTTCAGAAGACACCGTGCGGGATCGTATCGCCGGCCGTCTGCAATGTCGCGGCTGCGGCTTCACCACCAGTGTCAACAGCGCGAAATTTGCGGACCGCCCGAGTTGTCCTTTTTGCGATGGTCCGCTCGTCCGGCGAAACGACGATGATATGGAGGTGTTGCAAAAGCGGTTGCAGGAATTTAACTCAAAAACTCAACCGCTTGCATCCTTCTATGGCAAGGTATCGGTGTTGCACCGCGTCGATGGCAACCGCGATCGCGAATCGGTCTTTGCCGACATCTCCCGTCTGATTGAAGATAAACCGGCCGCATGATTCCGATCAAAAGCCCGAAGGAGGTGGAGCAGATGCGGCAGGCCTGCCGGACCGCCAGCGAGATTCTGGACCGCGTCACGGAATTGGTTCGCCCTGGTATCTCGACCAAAGAAGTGGATGAGGCGGCGGCTGATATCATGCACGAGGTTAATGTGAAGAGCGCATTCCTCGGCTATCGGCTTGGGCACCGCGTCTTTCCCGGTAACATTTGCATTTCACTCAACGACGAAGTTGTGCACGGGATCGCCAGCCAGCGGCGAATTCAGTACGGCGATATTGTCAAGCTGGACATTGGAGTTATTCAGAACGGCTGGGTCGGCGACACGGCGGCGACAGTCCCGGTGGGCATGGTTGATGAACGGATTGACCAGTTATTGCGAGTCACGGAAAGGGCATTGGAGAGAGCGATCAGTGTGGCGACAGAGGGCATGCGCTTGGGAGACATTTGCGCCGAAATCGAAGATGAAGCGGTGCGGTGCGGGTTTTCGGTGGTGCGCGAATTTGTTGGTCACGGGGTGGGGCGCAAGCTCCATGAGGAGCCGCAAATTCCTAATTACGGCAAACGGGGCAGCGGACCGAAATTGCGGGCCGGAATGACGCTGGCGATTGAGCCGATGATCAACTTGGGCACGGCGGCGGTCAGATTGCTCGACGATGGCTGGACGGTTCAGACAGCCGACGGAATGCCCTCTGCGCACTTCGAACATACAGTTTTGATCACCAAGGATGAACCCGAAATCCTGACATGGCGCGCAAAGACGCAATTGAAGTAGAGGGCACGGTCGTAGAGCTTTTGCCCAATACCATGTTCCGGGTCGAGTTGCCAAATGGGCATCGGGTGCTGGCGCATATCTCAGGAAAAATGCGCTTACACTTCATTCGAATCTTGCCAGGAGACAAAGTTATGCTAGAGATTTCTCCCTACGATTTGTCGAAGGGGCGAATCACGTTTCGCCAGAAGTAATGACGCTGGAATGGCTCCGCGTTTTTCGTCTCGTGGATTATGAAAGTACGACCCTCAGTAAAGAGACTTTGTGAAAGCTGCAAGATTGTGAAGCGCAAAAATGTGGTGCGGGTAATCTGCAAGAACCCGCGGCACAAGCAGCGCCAAGGCTAATGCTATATCGATCTTTATTCCTTTTAACCTTCTACCTTGTAACCATTTAACCTTTTTAACTCCTCAATATGCCAAGATTACTCGGGGTCGAAATTCCGGCGGACAAACGCATCGAAGCATCGCTTACCTACATTTACGGTATCGGCGCGAGCATATCGAAACGGATCCTTGAGCAAACCAACATCGATCCAAATCTGCGCGCGAAGGATCTTACACCGCAACAGTTGAACGAAATTATTCACGCGATCACAAACAACAAAATCGCGATTGAAGGTGATCTCCGGCGCGAAGTTCAAGGCAACTTGAAGCGCCTGCAGGCGATCAATTGTTATCGCGGAATTCGTCATCGCCGCGGTTTACCGGTGCGCGGCCAGCGGACATCGACAAATGCCCGAACGCGCAAAGGTCCGCGTAAAACTGTGGGTGTGATTCGCAACAAGGACGCAAAGACTGGGAAAGTTTAACGACCTGATCTCCAATGGCAGAACCAAAGAAAACGACAAAGCCCAAGGCAGACGAAGCAAAATCTAAAAAGCCGAAAGCGGCTGCCACACAGTCACCGAAAGGTGAGGCCGCAGAGCCTGCGCTGCAGACGGAGCCTAGTCCGGCCGAGGCCGCAATTGAACCAGCTGCAACGGCTCAGGCGGCGGCCAAGCCCCCCAAAAAAACCGCCAAAGCACCCAAGGCAGACGCGGCGCCCGCTGCAACACCGGCCGAGAATCTTTCGCTCGATGCTGACGAGGTTGAGAAGCCGAAGATCGTTAAGGCCAAGGGCAGCAAAAATATCCATTCCGGGATCGCGCACGTTCTCTCTACGTTTAACAATACGATCGTCACGATCACTGACATGACCGGCAAAGTCGTCGGCTGGTCCAGCGCGGGCAAAGTCGGATTTAAGGGCTCGCGCAAAAGCACGGCCTATGCGGCTCAAATGGTTGCCCAGGACGCATCCCGTCAGGCCATGGGTCACGGATTGAAAGAAGTCGAAGTTCGCGTCAAAGGCCCCGGCGCCGGTCGGGAGTCGGCGGTGCGCGCGCTCCAGGCCATCGGCCTCGACCTGACCGTAATTCGCGATGTCACACCGGTGCCTCACAATGGATGTCGCCCGCCAAAGCAGCGCCGCGTCTGATCTCATCCGCGATCACCAGTCATTAATCATTTTTCACTCTAAATCATGGGCAGATACACCGGACCGAAAACAAAAGTGAGCCGCCGCTACGGCGTGCCGCTTTTTGGATCATCGAAATCTCTTGAGCGCAAAAACTACCCGCCGGGGATGCATGGCCCAAAGGGTTCGCGCCGCAAGCAGTCTGATTACGCCATCGCCCTGGGTGAGAAACAGAAGCTTCGCTACCAATACGGACTGCTGGAACGGCAGTTTCGTCGCATCTTTCAGAACGCCCTTCGCAAGCGCGGTGTGACCGGCGAAACGCTTTTGCAACTCCTGGAAACGCGCATCGATAATGTGGTTTTTCGGCTTGGGCTAGCCAATACACGAAGCGCGGCGCGGCAATTGGTGTCGCATGGCCACGTCCTGGTTAACGGCCGGACTGTTAACGTGGCATCTTACAACGTAAAGGCCGGTGATGAAGTGGCGATCAAAGACAAACCAAAATCGCGGCAGCTCGCGTTACGCAATTTGGAGCTGACGCAGATCGCGCCTGTGCCGGATTGGCTCACGATTGATCGTGATGCACTCAAAGGAAAAGTTGCGCACATTCCCTCTCGTGATGAGATGCAGCCGATCGTCAACGAACAATTGATCGTCGAGTTGTACTCCCGGTAAAATGGGTAGGCCATTGTGCCAAGGGCCTGTTTGATTGGATAGGCGGCTGACACCGCCGCGTTTACATGCCCTCCAGGAGTTCGAGCGCCTTTTCGTAGCTGCGCCGTTGCAGGTAGTGCGCCAAACGCGGATCGATTGACGGTGGCAGCGCCGCCTGCAACTTGTCGATTTTGGCCGACACAGTTTGTAGACGTGCCATGTGTTTCTCGGGGTGCCGCCGACTATCCTCATCGCGAATAATCGAGATCCGTTCCCGCAACGCGGCGGCCAGATCGAACATCACATCTTCCATAGTTCGAAACTCATTTGATCTGCGGCGGAAACTAAAGCTTGAAACAGCTCACGCTTTCGCGCAAGCGTGCACCGAATGCCCAATGACCGGCCGAAGCGGATTCTTATGGTAGACGACGACGTCGCGCTGCTACGGATCGTGCGGGAAGCGCTGACCAGTTGTCTGCGCTGCGAAGTCGATACTTCTCCCAACCCAGAGTACGGGTTTGAGCTTGCGCTCAAAAAGACATACGACCTGTTTATTTTTGATTTTTCGATGCCGATGATTGATGGGGCGATGCTTTTTTTCCTGATTGGAAAAGTTTACGAGAATGCTGCGCCCCCACGTGTGGTTCCGCCGTTGCTCCTAATTTCAGGAAAGGCTGATGAGAAGCGCGCACAGGAACTGTTAAAAGAACCAGGCGTGCGCGGCTTAATTGCCAAACCGTTTTCTGTGAATCGCCTGATGGAAAAGGCAAGGGAATGCGTGCCGGGGATGGAGCCTCTTTCGTAATGGTTATTTGCTTCGGCTAAGGGATCAACAATTGAAAATAGTCCAGCGTTTTAATGCTGGGTAATAATTGCCCATTTTCTGAGTCCCGCGAGGGACGATAGAATCGAGCTAACAAGCCAACGTTTCTTTCGTCCCTAGCGGGACTCGATCTTCTTCTCTCATGCAACCAGCGTTAAAACGCTGGGCTATTTTCAAAGGAGCGGCGCTCTCGGGAGCGCCGTTTGTTTTAGTCGACGGCCGGAAACCGGGGCTTCTTGAGGCACTTCCCACGGAAACCAGGGCCTCTTGAGGCGCTTCCCAAATGCTGTTCTATCGGCGGTCCGATTCCGATAAAAGCTGTCGTTTCGCTTCGAGCCAATCGGAGTTTGCATCGCCCGATAGCGCAAACCTACGTCTGCGCTCGGAGATAAAGTAAGCGCGAATCCGAATTTGCTCATCGGTGGGTGCCAGAACTTGAGTGGCTTCGACAGGCGCACGGGGCTTGGCGGTTCGGGTTATCTGGCGTTTCTTTCGGGCCGGCTCCTTCTTCGCCTCTTGTGCGGCGCGGCTAGCGGCATTCTTCTCAGCGTTTACGTTTTGCTTAATTTTGGTCTTTCGAGGCACGGGTTTGAATACGTTTTTATCGGATTAGCTCTGCCTGGGGTATTGGCAAGTAGTTTCTCGAGATGGAGTGGCGTGAATTCGAAACGCGGGTAGCTTTTCGCATGAGGCACTTTGTGTTTCGCTGGCTGATAACAAGTATCGCCGTCACGGTGGCCGCGAAGATTGTTCCCGGTATTCGATACGATGGGCCAGGCTGGCTGTTTCTGGCTGCGCTGCTCCTCGGGTTTTTGAATGCATTTGTGCGACCAGTGTTGCTGATTCTTAGCGCACCGCTCATCCTTTTGACTCTCGGATTCTTCATTTTGGTTATAAATGGATTGCTGCTGCTTTGGGTTCCCACGTTTGTTCCAGGCTTTCATGTAGATAGTTTTGGCAGCGCATTTTGGGGTGCCATCGTCATCGGAATCATTAGCTGGTTACTGAGTGCGTTTTTTCGGGGCACGGATGGTCGCGTGCACGTGCTGACCCATCACACCCAAATCAAACCAGTGCAGGGTCGTGTCATTGATCGTGACGAGAGGTAGGCCCAGTCTCCCAAACATGTTCGGTGAGCCGGGCGGCGGACACAAACGAGTCCGGGTCAAGATCTGTGGAATAACCAACGCGGCCGATGCCCAAGCCGCCATAGATCTTGGCGCTGACGCCCTGGGCTTTAATTTTTTCGCTGGAAGCAAGCGCTATGTTGACCTGCAATCCAACGCAGAATGGATCGCGAAATTGCCTGCTGGGATTTGCAAGGTGGCGGTGCTGGTGAACCCGACGCTGAACGAGGCGATTGAAATTGCTAGGTTGCCATTTATCGACGCTCTGCAACTACACGGCGGCGAGTCCCCGGTTTTTTGCCAAATGTTGGCCGGGCGCGGAATTCGTTTTGCCAAGGCCGTACCCATCCGTTCCGACGACGCTTTGATCGAAGTTGCTGATTTCTTTACCGACACGCTTTTGCTTGACTCGATTTCGCAGCGTGGGTTCGGAGGAATTGGCGAAACCTTGCCGTGGTCAACAGGTCGTCGTTTTATCGAAAATCATCCCGCCTTGAAGGTGATTTTGGCGGGTGGATTGAACCCGGAAAACGTGGCGGCTGCGGTAAGGGAAGTCAGTCCATTTGCGGTGGACGTCGCGAGCGGAGTGGAGTCGTCTCCTGGCCGAAAAGATCGGCATCGGCTTCGGGCCTTTTTCGCTGCTGTTGGCTCTTAATTGGTCCCCAACCCCGCGTTTAACTTTAGAAGCTGGGGCTGAACTCCCAAACCCAAGGGCGGGGCAAGGAAGTCGCCGGATGGGGTGGTCTGCTTTCTGCTTTAAAGAGGGCTCGCACTCTGTTTTGCATCATAATTATGGCTAACCCTCTGAAACGATTGAGCTGCGCGGTCGCGGCGTTGCTCATCACGTTCGCAACGTCCAATGCACAGCCCGGGTCTCCTGCGCCTGCGACCAGTCCCGGTGCTGCGCTTCCGGCCGCACCTGCTTCGGCTACCTCCGGCAATGCCCCGGTGCTGGTGGTTCAGGCGTCTGGTACCGCAGCTGCCCCGACACCTAAACCAACCGGTGCTGTAACCAGTTCCACTGCCACTGAACAGGATACCGTCGTCGAAAGTGGTGGTGTTGGCGTGCGCGAGTTTCAAGGAGATGACGTTGGCCAGGTGCTGCGACTCCTCGCCCGTCAAGCCAAGATCAACATGGTAGTGAGCGAAGCGGTCACCGGCACCGTTACGATGCGTTTGGAAGACGTTACCGCTCTTCAGGCGATCTCGATCATTGTCAAGGCCAAGAGCCTTTTCATGGATAAGATCGACAACGTCTATTACATCAAAACCGGCGCCGAGCGCACCGCTGAACCAACCGAGAGCGACAGCTATCAGTTTAGCTATTCGCGGGCGAAAGAGACCGCGCCCCTGGTTGCATCGCAGCTGGCCAGCAAAGATCCGCCACAGGTGGACGAGCGGACTAACACCATTTTCTTCCGCGAAACTCGCAGCAACATCGATGCAATCCGCAAGCTCCTGGTCCAGATCGATAAGCCAACCAAGCAAGTCATGATCGAAGCACGCCTGGTTGAAGTCACGGCCAATCCGAGACAATCCTACGGAATTAACTGGGCCGGCACCGTAGGCAGTTCGACGAACGCGCAGACCGTAACGTATGGAGTTCCTACCACCTCAACAACCACCACCGGTTCGGGCACCATCCCAACAACCGGCTTCGCTTTGGGCAACAAGAACAACAACAACTTTTTCGGCAGCCTCGGGCATTTAGCGTTAGGTCAATTTGCCATCCTGAGTGTACCGCAATTGTCAGCGACATTGCGCCTGCTTAACGAAGACGCAGATGCGGAGTTTCTGGCTAATCCGCGTGTTGTTACCGCCGATAATCAACAAGCCAAGATTGAAATCACCCGCAACCAGCCGGTGCCGCAGCTAAACTTCAATGAACAGACAGCCACCGCCGTATTTGGCGGATTTCAGGACAAAATATTCGGCAACAAACTGCTGGTACGCCCAGCGGTTAACAAAGACAATTTCATCACCCTTAGCGTCAAACCGGAAATCAGCAACAAAGTCGGCGATCAGGCCTTCGTCTTTGCTGGCGCAACCGTGACCAGCCCCATCATTGATACGCGCACGCTCGACTCCAATGTTCTGATCAAGAGCTCGGATACTTTGGCAATCGGCGGATTGCTCCAGGATGAAGTAGTCAAAGCTCGCAACAAAGTTCCTGTTCTCGGGGATATTCCAATACTGAGCTATCTGTTCCAGGAAAGATTGAACAACCGCACCAAGCGCAACCTGCTCGTTTTCGTCACCCCGACGATCATTGACCAGCATTACGGCACTGGCTTGGAAGACCAGGTAAGTGGCCTGCACCACAGCGGTGAGGAATATTCCGACCCGAATGGCTGGCGGAATAATGCCAAAGGCGCCGTTCGGCTCGTTCCGACCGCGCAGCGTCAGGTGGTCGCTGAATATCCGAAGCCAGGTATGCCGCCGGCCCCGGAGCAGGCCGCGGAAGTTCAATTCAAAAGCTCGGCCAAGGATCGCGACTTCTAGAATTTGAAAAATGTGGGGTTGAGAGGGGGCGGATGCTCGAAAGACATCCGCCCTCTTTGTTTTTTGCTGTAGCCACGGCGCTCTGTCGCCGTGAATCAAATAGAATAAAGACGCTTCGACAAAGCGAGGCGGCTCCAACTGCTATTCTTTCAGATAGCTGCTGAGCCGCACGCGTAATTCTGTGCGCGCGCGAAAAAGGACACTCTTAACAGCAGGCACCGACAGATTGAGAACATCGGCGATCTGCTCGTAGCTAAATTCTTCGTAGCGACGCAAAACCAAGGCCATGCGCTGCGTCTCCGGCAGTTCGCCAATCGCCTTTTCAATCGCTTCCTGGAGTTCCAGCTCCAACAGGGACGCGTCCGGCGACGGGTTGCCTTCGTCTTTGAGCTGCATTTCCTCCACGTTTGGTTCGGTCTGAAGCGGCGCATGGGCGCGTCGTTTCGCCCGGCGCAGTTCGTTGAAGACAAGATTGCGCGTAATCTTCAGCAACCAGGTAGTGAACTTTGCGCGGGGCACATAGCGGGAAGCACTCTTCCAAACACGGATAAAAACTTGTTGGGCGATGTCTTCGACATCTGAATTGCTTCCCAACATTCGCGCCACCGTGCCGACCACCAGGCTTTGGTGTCGCTCAATCAGTTTTTCAAAGGCGACCGTATCGCCCCGGGCGACCAACCGCATCAAGCGGACATCTTCTGTATCCTCCTCTGATTTGCCCGCCGGTGATGAATCAGTGCGGGACATTCCGTGGTAACGCGCTCCAGTCCCGCTTGGCGGGGGCGGGTGGGGAATCTGTAGTCCGCTATTAATCGCGATTCAAATAGTTATGTTTGAATCGTGCAGCTTTGACGGCTTTTAGTTGCAACGCGAAAGCGGGCCATGCATGGTTGCAGCAGACTTTTTGCATCGCACCGTGCCGATGAACTACCGCCTGATTCCCAAAGAACTTTGGTCTATTGCTGAAAAAATCGAAGCCCGCGAACGCATTTCTGACGTTGAAGCCCTGCAATTGTACCGCACAAACGATCTCAACGCGCTTGGCATCATGGCCAGTGCAGTTCGCCGGCAGAAAAATGGAAATTACGCCACTTATATTCTCAATCGTTACATCAATTATTCCAACCTCTGCGTCCTCTCATGCCAGTTCTGCGCGTTCGCAGCCAAGAAGCGGGATGCGCATGCTTTCGAACGGTCGGCCGAAGATATCCTGCAGGCGGTTCGAGACGCGCTTGAGTTGGGTATCACCGAGGTTCACATGGTCGGCGGACTGCACCCAACGCTGAAGAAAGATTGGTACCTCCAACTGCTACGCGAACTCCGAAAACTCGCCCCGACTCTCCATATCAAGGCGTTCACCGCCATTGAAGTGCGGCATTTAGCACAACGCGTCTTCCGCATGTCGATTCGCGATACGCTTAGCTCATTGCGCGAGGCGGGTCTCGATTCCATGACCGGCGGCGGGGCCGAAATTTTCGATCCTGCGGTCCGTGATCAAATTTGTCGTGGCAAAGAAAGCGCCGCGGAATGGCTGGATGTTCATCGCACCTGGCACAATATGGGTGGCCGCAGCACTTGCACGATGCTTTATGGGCACATCGAGACGTTGCCACAACGGGTCGATCACTTGCGGCAGCTGCGCGAATTGCAAGATGAAACAGGAGGCTTTACCGGATTCGTTCCGTTTGCTTTTGAACCTCAGACAACTGTGCTCGCTCACGTCAAACCGGCTTCGGCTTTCGAGCAACTTCGCAATCTTGCCGTCAGTCGCATTTACCTCGATAACATTCACCATCTTACTGCCTACTGGGTGAGCATGGGGCTGCCTTTAGCGCAAATAGCGCTGAGCTACGGTGTGGATGATCTCCACGGCACGATTATGGAAGAAAAGATTTTCCATATGGCTGGGGCCACGACCCCTCAGGAATTGACTGTTGCTACGTTGGAGAACGCTATTCGCGAGGCGGGCCGGGAGCCGGTTCAACGCGACAGTTATTATCGCCATATCAAGTCAGACCGCATTGCTCCTGCCAACGGCGCCCAGCCGGCGGAAGCAGAATTAGCCTGCGCCTAAAGAGTGCAGGATCCTGCGTCCCTTCGCATTGGATGTGTCAAATACCTTAACGCCCGGCCGCTCGTCCGCGGTTGGCCCGGCCAGGTCGAATTTGATCATCCATCGCTGCTGTGCCAGCAGCTCGCAAACGGTGAGCTTGACGTCGCACTGGTTTCAAGCTTCGAATTTTTGCGCAACCCGATCTATGCGGTTGTAGATGATATTGCGATTGCTTCGGATGGGCCGGTTTACAGTGTGTTTGTCGCAGCTGCGCATGGCACCTGGCCGAGTGAGGTAGAGTTGGATCCCGCGTCTACGACTGCGGTCGCGCTGCTGCGCTACCTGATGGCCGACCGAGGACAAAAGCTTTTGGGGGTGGACGCGCCACCGGACAATCTATTGCCGCTAGCACCAAAGCGGTCGCGGCTCTTGATCGGAAATCAAGCGATTCGATTTCGACAGAAGTTTGGCGACACATACGAATATTGGGACTTGGGCGAGGAATGGCGCGGTCTTACGAGATTACCGTTTGTTTATGCGCTCTGGCTGATTCGCCCGGAAGTTTCAGATGCCAATGCAATCGCCGGCTGTTTGCGCGCTCTGCGCGATCAAAATCTGGCAAATCTTGATGTATTAATTGCCGCCGAAAAAGATTTCGACCAAGAGTTCTGTGCGATCTACTACCGTGATTACTTGCGTTTCCATTTCAGAGAGGAGGAGAAAAAAGGTCTGCGATTGTTCCAAGAGTTGTGCGCAAAGCGCCATCTGCTCCCCGGGCGTGAAATCGAGTTCAGGTTGGTGTAGCAAAGATCGAAACCCAAGGAGAGGCGCTTTCCAGAGCGCCGTTTATTTAGTCGGCGGTTAAAAAACCGCCGCTCCGTGATAAACAATCCCGGATTGACACTTCGAACAGAAGATCGGCTTTTGAAAGCCGGACGCCATCGGCGAGACGTCTCTCCGCGTCTGAAGCTCGCAGAAGATGCGATAAGACTTTATTAAGACCGTTCGCAAAACCAACGCGAAAGAGCTTCGTATCGGCATTTCCGGCTGGAGATACTCACGGTGGCGAGGGAAATTCTATCCCGAAGACCTGGCGCAACGGCACGAACTCGAGTTCGCCAGCCGCACCTTTAACTCAATCGAGATCAACGGTTCATTTTATTCGCTGCAACTGCCCTCAAGTTATCAGCGTTGGTATTCTGAAACGCCGCATGGGTTTGTTTTTAGCGTTAAAGGCGCGCGCTTCATCACGCACATGAAGAAGCTACTGGACGTGGAAATACCTTTGGCCAACTTCTTTGCCTCTGGTGTGCTCGCTCTTGGCGAAAAGCTGGGCCCGATCCTCTGGCAATTGCCGCCGAACTTGGCGTGGAACAAACAGCGACTAAGCGAATTTTTCGAGCTTTTGCCGCGAACCGCCAAAGAAGCGGGCATACTGGCGCGAAAGCACAATGCCAAATTGAAAGCGCCTGCTTGGACAAAGATCGGTCCCGCCGTGGCGGAAAGGCCGCTTCGCTACGCGCTCGAAATCCGCCACCCGAGCTTTATGACAAGCCAATTCTTTCAACTTCTTCGCCAATACAATGTAGCCTTCGTCTTTGCCGACACTGCCGGTAAGTGGCCCTACGCTGAGGATCTGACGGCGGATTTTGTTTACGGCCGGTTGCATGGCGCGGAGAAACTCTACGTCAGCGGCTACAACGATAACGCTCTGGATTGGTGGGCCGATCGAATAAAAAAATGGCGGGAAGGCAGGCAGCCTCGCGACGCTAAATTGGTTACCGATAGGAAAGGCGACAATCGAAAACGCGATGTTTTCATTTACTTCGACAACGATGCCAAAGTGCATGCGCCTTTCGATGCAACCCGTCTCGCGAAACGGCTCGGCGTGAATTGGCATTCTCAAGGGGCAGCCCGACTGCCAGTCAGCGTTTCCGTTTAATCCCGCGGACTCTTTCAGCGCAGTTCTGGCAATTGTGCTAGACACGCTGACAACGCGAAGCCTCAACGCCCTTTCCCTGGCACCGATTTGTCTGGGAATGGGGCCTCTGAGCTGTACCCATTCGGCGCTGATGTTCGCGACTATCAGGTTTTGCAACGGTTAGCCGGTGTTTTGCCCGGCAGCTTGGTAATCACTCTCATCGGTAACGAGATCTGGACCCGGAGGGGACGCTTACCTGGTGGCTTCTGGCCCCGTTTCAGACTTGCAATCATAGATAAATCACCGGTTGAAAGAGTCCGTATGTATCAAGCAAAACAAAATCACATGCCAAGCAACAACGTCATCAAAACAATCGCCTTGTTCATAATTATCTTCTCGGTCGCGAGTTTTGCTCGCGCAGAAGATGAAGCTTCTAAACAGATGGGCACTTGGAAGCTGAACGAAGCTCA
>WNGI01000998.1_pt1 | contig 24066 bp, 23 predicted proteins | sample 5400621 | NCBI WGS metagenome assembly WNGI01 (sample SAMN13153374, study PRJNA577476) | soil metagenome | isolation source: 20 cm soil or saprolite under Garry oak tree replicate 1 | place: USA:California | collected 2016-06-15 | reverse complement strand
GGACAGATCGGCGATGGAAAACAGTTCATCAGCTGGATTCACATCGCTGACCTCAGCCAGATGTTCGCTTCCGCGATTGAAAACGCAGAGATCGCCGGTGTTTTTAACGCGACCTCGCCCAATCCTGTGAGGAACGCGGAGTTCATGCGCGAACTCCGGCACGCCTTGCACCGGCCCTGGAGCCCACCCGTTCCAAAATTCGCGGCGAGTATCGGTTCCTTAATCATGGGAACCGAGGCGAGTCTTGCGTTCACCAGTCAGCGCGGGACGCCAAAGCACTTCCTCGAGAAAGGTTTCAAGTTCGATTTCCCTGAACTCCGCCCAGCCCTCAACAACCTATTGCAAAACTCATGAACTTCCTGCGCATCCACGTCGATCTCGCCCTTCGCGCCGCTGCCATTGTGCAAATCGCAGTCGCGATCCTCAACCTTTCGCTTATTCGCATCATGAAATGGAAACCGGACCTCGCGCGGATGCCGCTGCTCGTCCGGGAAGTGTTCCGCATCCATTGCTATTTTATTTCCATCACGCTCGCTATTTTTGGGGTCCTGACTTGGCGATTTGCGCCAGAAATTGCGGCGGCGGCCAGCCCGCTCTGTATCTGGCTCGCGACGGCGATTGGAGGATTCTGGCTGATTCGTTCTGCCATGCAGTGGATGCATTACAGCACGACCCATTGGCGCGGCCATCTTCCGCGCACGGTCATTCATTTTCTTTTGTTCTTCGGCTACGGGGCCCTGGCCACGGTCTATTTCATGGCCGCATTCTGGAGAGTTGTGTGAACGAAACCATTGCCTTCGTGAACGCGAGCGTGCAGGCCAGGCACCGATTGCTCGCGACACATGGCGAACCGTTGTTCCATGCGCGTTGGGATCGCGCTGTTTTCATCCATTATGAGTGCGATCCAGAAGCCCTTCAGAAATGTCTGCCGTTTCCGCTCGATCTCTATAACGGCCGCGCTTTTGTCAGTGTTGTCGCTTTCACCATGCAAGAGATGCGGCCACGCCTTGGAGGACCGATCGCCGCGTGGCTCTTCAAACCAATCGCGACACATCGTTTCCTCAACGTGCGCAGCTACGTTAAGCACAAAGGTGAACCCGGCATCTATTTCATGGCGGAATGGCTTTCCAATCGACTAAGCGTTCTTCTTGGCCCGGTGACGTTTGGGTTGCCGTATCGATTTGGGCAGATCGAGTACCGGCACGATCCCGACGCGGGCGAATTGGAAGGACGCATCGTGTCGACGCATGGAGCACTCGAATATTGCGCATCGCCGGCGGCTGAATTCGATCTTTGCGAACCCGGCTCCGTCACCGAATTTCTGCTGGAACGTTACACTGCTTACACTTGCGCCGGCAGCCGAAAACGCTTCTTCCGCGTTTGGCACGAACCGTGGCAGCAAGCACCGACAGAAATTGCTTCGATCGCTGACGACTTATTGTCCACGACCGGAAGTTGGTGGTCAACCGCGCGCTACAGCTTCGGAAATTACTCGCCCGGCGTGGACGTCTGGATGGGGCGGCCCCACCGGATTAAGGAAATACGTTTATGAAAACGAAACTGATGACTATAAAGATCATCTCCCGGATCGCCCTGGGACTTGTCTGGTTGTACGAAGGTCTGATCCCCAAAATCCTGTTTCTGCGCAGCGATGAGGTCGATCTGGTACGTCGATCGGGTGTAATCTGGCGCACGCCGGAATGGACCCTTCAGGTTCTCGGGATTGCGCAAATTGCTTTTGGAATTTGGCTGATTGCCGGCTGGGCCGAACGCTTCGCGGTCGCAATTGCCACTGCATGGATGGCTGTACTCATTGTCCTCGTCGCCGGCGTGAATCCCGACATGCTGACCGATCCCTATGGCGCGCTGATAAAAGATCTTTGCCTCATCGCGTGCGCGATCACGGTTTGGATGCTGGCGCCGCCGCTCGAACGGCCCGATTCCGGGTAGCGCAATTCGCTTGCGGCATTTTCGAACATCAGGAACGTGACGGACTGTGTTCGAACTGGTTGCAACTGATCCGCAATCCAAAGCGCGCTGCGGCCGCCTGACAACAGGGCATGGTCTGATCGAAACGCCTGCCTTCATTCCGGTAGGAACGCAAGGGACGGTCAAGGCACTGACGCCGCGCGAATTGCACGAGCTCGAGGCGCAAATTATTCTTGGCAACACCTATCACCTATTCGTTAGGCCAGGTCTTAACGTAATCCGACATTTCGATGGACTCCACCGTTTTATGAATTGGAGTGGACCGATTCTGACCGACAGCGGCGGCTATCAGATCTTCTCGTTGGCGAAACTGCGAAAAATCACCGAGGAAGGCGTGCATTTTCAAAATCACGTCGATGGCACGCCCGCCTTCATCAGTCCGGAGCTCGCGATCCAGATTCAGGCTTCTCTCGGAAGCGATATCGCGATGGCGCTCGATGAATGTCCACCGTGGCCGTGTGATTATGAGTACGCGGCGCGCAGTTTGGAGATGACAACCCGCTGGGCGAAAAGGTGCAAAGTAGAAGCGGCTTCCAGCCGCTTTCCCAAAGGCACGCGGCAAGATGCCGCGTCTACTCGTCAACTTCTCTTCGGCATTGTGCAGGGCGCGACGTTTGACGAGCTGCGAAGACAAGGCGCACAAGCGATCGTCGAGATTGGCTTCGATGGCTACGCCATTGGCGGTGTCAGCGTCGGCGAACCGGAGGAGGAAATGATACGCGCCATCGACGCAAGCGAACCGTTCCTGCCGAAAAGCAAACCACGCTACGCCATGGGTCTTGGGACACCTCCGCAACTGCTGGAAATGATCGGGCGTGGCATGGACATGTTTGATTGCGTGCTGCCGACGCGCCTGGCGCGCAATGGCACGGCATTTACATCGGCCGGGACTTTGAATCTAAAGAATGCAGAGTTCGCGCTGCAAAAAGGGCCAATCGAAGAGAGCTGCGCGTGCCCAGCTTGTGCGGAGTTCTCCCGCGGTTACGTCCGGCATTTGATTAAAGCAGAGGAGATTCTCGGCCTGCGATTAATCACATTGCACAACTTGCATTTTTATCTGGACCTGATGCGCCAGGCACGGACGGAAATTCAAAACGGCAGCTTCGATGTTTTTCGAAGGAACTTCGTAGCCGGTTACCACAGCCGGGGTATCGACCTAGTGGAGATCGAGCAAGAGAAAGTCAAAGAGTAGAAGTAGAGAGAAAGCCGCGTTTAACGAAATCGCGCGAACTGGTAGACTTCGGGCGGCACGGAATCGATCGCCCAAGGCACCGGTCCACGCACACTACTGTAGAATGAGGCTCCGGTTTCCCGACCAAATGTCGTAATAAACGGCAACGTGGCGAAGCTTGCCTGTTCGGGGGCTAGAATCTTTCCCCGCGGAATATCAATGACCGCGGTGTTGTTCAACGGAATGACCATGATATCGCCGGACATAATTTCACTCGCGGCCGCGTTCCACGGTTTTGCGCCCCAGTTCTGCATATAATATTGAAAACCCCAGTGGCTCTGAAACCAAACGGTGGCCCTTTCTGGGCGGAAGCGGTGTTGAAATGAATAAGCTGCGTCACGCGCGCTGTTGGCCTGAACGTAATCGGCCGCCGTGACAAGCAATGACACAAATGCGGCGGCGAACAGACGCCAATGCCGCAAGATCCCGGCTGAAGTCGAGACCTCAACCGGAGTTACCCGACGGACAAGCAAAATAGCGACGGCGGGAACCATCGGCAGAATCGTCCGCGAGGTGATTGACCAATTGAAAAAAGTCGCGAAGCAAAACGTGCCAATCACCCAAAGTGTCAGCAAGATCGAGTCTGCGCTCCTGGCTTCGATGGCATCAGCCAGGGCAAGTGCCATCACACCGAGGCCAATGGTGGCGAAAATGGCTGCCTCAATCCAAACGGCGGCGCGATTGTTTTCTGCGATCAAATTTGGGTGGCTCTGTCCGAAAAAGTAAAATGAAATCAGCATCGCCAGCACAGCGCCGCTCGCGGCTACAAGCAGCTTGGGAGATTTCTTTGGGAAAAAGAACAGCGCAGGAAATAAACAGCCACCCGCAAACGACAATCCTGTGAGCAACTGCGCCGCCAAAGAATGTGGGTGCGCCGACGAACTGATTCGCGCGTACGTGATCGCCCCGGAAAATAGCGCACGGCCATAATGCGAGTTCGTCCAGACCTCATAGGCCGCAGTGACGGCGATGGGCAAAAATAAAAGTCCAACCCGAGGAAATAACCGGCGACAGCGGACAATCGTGTAAACAAAGAGCAGCGGAACGAGCGCAATTCCGAAATACTTAGTAAGAACCGCTACCGTGGCCAGCAGAGCAGAGACCGCCAGAAACCACGCTTTGTTTCGTTCAAGGCCGGCCAGCCACAACTCAATCGACCAAACCCAGCAAGCCAGCAGTATCACGTCGCACATCAGATTTGTTGCGGAAACGAGAAAGACCGGGGTAAAAAGGGTTAGGGCGGCGGCCGTTGTCGGATTGGGGCAGAGTCTTCTCGCGATTACATAGGTCCCCAACACGGCTGCGACTGCCGGCAATATCAAGGCCAGGTGCAGACCGACTTCACTCCATCCCGAGATGGCTGCCGCGGCGGCGATGAAATAAGAGCAAAACGGCGGGTTCTGCATCACCATCCACATCGGTTGTGGAAATGACGTCCAGTTTACGTCGAAGCCATACGGATCCAGGGGATGTTTGCTGATCTGTTGGGCCATCCACAAAAAGAGTGGATCATCAATGTGAAACGCCTTGTCGAGAAAAGGCGCCAGCACGGCGACAGTCATGGCGGTCAGAACGAATTTAGGCGAAAGAGCCTTCACGTTTTTGCATCACTTCTGCCAAACTAAGGACAATTGAAGCGAAGGAAACCGCTTTCCCAATTCATACGGCTCCGGAATCGTACCGGATTTGTCCGACGCAACAAAGCGCGTGCCAGATTAATGAATTGCAGCGGACGCTTTCGCGCTTAAGATCGGAATCGCTCTAAACTTTTCGCAAATGTTGCTGGCATTCCTAGCTCAGGCACAAACGCCCGCCCCGGCTGGACCTGGAGGCATCGGCGGCGGTTTGGGCGGTTTTATCGTCCCGATGACGCTGATCTTCGTGATGATGTACTTTCTTTTGATTCGGCCGCAGAAAAAACGTCAGATGGAGCAACAGCGCTTAGTTTCGGCATTGAAGACGGGAGACCGCGTCGTAACAAACGCCGGGATTCACGGGCTGATCTCAAACGTCAAAGAAAGCACCGTCATTGTGAAAGTGGCTGATAACGTGAAAATAGAAATGGAAAAGTCGGCCATTACTAACGTGCTGAAATCGGCTGAGAGTTAACGGGTTAAAGTGTTGAAGTGATGACTAAATCGGAAATCGAAAAACCCGTCCTGAGCGAAGCGAAGCGAAGTCGAATGGATCGAAAATCGAAAATGCGATGAGTCCCGCGTTTACATTTTTCGCTGGCTTGGGTTTGCTGATCCTTTTCGGTTGGTATTTCGCCACAGACTATGGGCCGCGTAAGCGAGCGCTCGCCAGCGCGCTGATGGTATTGCTTGTTGCGTTTAGTTTCGCGACCATCTGGCCGCCGCAGAAAAAAATTCAGCTTGGTCTCGATATCCAGGGCGGCACCTCCTTCTTGATCCGCCTGATTCCGGGTGAGAAGCAGATCACGCGCGCCATGCTGGATCAGGCCGTCGAGGTCATTCGTAAGCGGGTTGACTATTTTGGTGGTGGCGAGCCTGTCATCAGTCCGGTTGGGAACGACCGCATCCTGGTCCAAATCCCCGGCCTAGACACTGCCAAAATTCAGGAAGCTCGCGACCAACTCTCGCGCGTGGCAAAGCTCGAGTTTGCGCTCGTCCATCCACAGAATAATGAATTGGTAAAGAAGATCGAAGCGGGAGAGGCCATCATCCCACCAGACTATCGCCTGGTCGTCTACAAGTATGACGTTGGCGAAAACAAGAAGGCCGAGGAAAAGTTACTCATTCACAAGAAGCCGGATTTGACCGGCGATCATATCACCCACGCTTTCGCCACTTTCCAAAACGAGTGGCAAGTGAGCCTTGAACTTGACTCCGTCGGAGCAAAGCGCTTCGACGAATTGGCCGCTGCCCACTACCACGAACGATTTGCTATTCTTCTCGATGGAGAAGTTAAATCTGCGCCGACGATAAATGCCCAGTACTTTGGCGGGCGCGCCGTAATCAGCGGCGGACGCATGGGCGAACAGGAGGCGCGCGCGCTCGCCAGCGTGCTCGAAAACCCATTGCAAACACCGGTCAGTATCGAGGAGGAGCGCAGCGTTTCCCCCACCCTTGGAATGGACTCAATCCGTTCGAGCATCATCGCCGGTTTGATGGGACTCGCGATTACGATGGTTTGCGTAATGATTTATTACCGATTCCTAGGCCTGATCGCGAATCTCGCCCTCATCGTCAATCTCGTTCTGCTGATCGGAGCACTGACCATGTTCCGTTTCGTACTTACATTACCCGGTATTGCCGGCATCATTTTGACGATTGGCCTGGCGGTGGACGCAAGCGTGCTGATTTATGAACGTTTGCGCGAAGAGCTTGCGCTCGGCAAATCGATGAAGGTTGCCGTGCAAACTGCCTACGAAAAGGCGTTCAGCTCCATTTTCGACGCCAATGTCACAACACTGATCACGGCGGCGATTTTGTTCTGGAAGGCCAGCGGGCCGGTCAAAGGATTCGCCATCTCACTTACGCTCGGCATTTTGGCGTCGTTATTCACGGCGTTGATCGTTGGCCGCAATGTTTTGAGCTGGTTTGTCGACACCGGTCGCCTCACGCGGGTGAAAATGCTGCACCTTATTTCTTCCAAGAATATTAATTTTCTGGGCAAAGGCTTTCTCGCCTGCATGTGTTCACTCGCGCTCCTGATTGCCGGCGCCAGCGCCTTCTACATTCGCGGGGAGAAGAATTTCGGAGTCGATTTCCGCGGCGGCGATTTGGTGACCCTGAGCACGACTCAGAATGTCTCGGTCCACCAGGTTCGCGAGGCGCTCAAACCGCTGCATCTCGAAGATGCTGCCATTCAGCAATCGAGCCAGGGCGGCAAGACTTACATTACGATCCGCGGGCCGCTTAATACGAGCGACAAGATCGAAAAGCAGATCATGCAAACGCTTCCAAGCGCTGGTTTTAGGGTCGAGCGCTCAGAGAGGGTAGGCGCGCTTGTCGGTGGCGAGCTGGCAAAAACTTCCCTGGCCGCGCTTGGACTTGGCATTCTCGGAATTTTAATTTTCGTCACTTTCCGTTTTGAACTTTCCTTTGCCGTCGGCGCGATCGTCGCCTTATTGCACGACGTGCTTATGACCGTTGGAGTTTTCGCGCTTGTCGGGCGTGAGTTGACTCTGACGATGGTGGGTGCCGTGCTCACGATCGCTGGTTATTCGATCAACGACACCATCGTTGTCTACGACCGGATTCGCGAAGGCCTGGCCAGCGGGCGGCGCGGGACGATTGAAGAAATCATGAACTCGAGTATCAACCAAACGTTGAGCCGCACGATCCTGACCAGTACCGTCACCGTGATTCCAATTGTGTGCTTATTTCTCTTCGGCGGCGCCGTCCTGCGGGACTTTTCGCTGGCAATCATAATTGGCGTCGTGGTAGGGACTTACTCCTCAATCTTTATCGCTTCACCCATCGTGCTTTGGTGGACGCGAGCCCGCGGCGGCGGCACCAGTTCTCTGCGGAAGGAAATCACCCAAAAGGCCACCTCGAGCAGCCCTGCGGACCTTTTAAAAAGGTAGATTATCGCCAAGGTTGTTGACGCCTTCGTTGGCTCCGAGTAGGCTCTGACTCGCCGTTCGGTGGTGTTTTTGAAGCAAGAGAGGAAAATTGATGCCAGAAGTCATTGTTCGCAAAGGTGAACCGGTAGACCGGGCGCTCAAGCGGCTTAAGAACAAGCTCGATGCAGAAGGCATTCTCGAGGAGGTCCGCCGCCTGCGCGCTTTTGAGACGCCCTCCCAGAAAGTTCGGCGCAAAGCTAAAGCCAATGCGAAGCGCGGGCGAACCAAATTCCGGTTTAACCCGCTGTAACTGTTCATCCTATTCTGTCTCTCGAAAGATGCGCCTTAGCGCGTCTTTTTTTTATTAAAGGACTCGCCACGGCGGGTCCTTTTTGTTGGTGGAACACGTCCTGGGGCGCAGCAGATCATGGCAGCTCACTGCGGCAGCTGCCGAACGCAAGGTGAGAGCCTGCCCTGAGAGCAGTCGAACGGGTCAATCGCCCTTACCCTACTCGCATTCGCACGCGATCCGAAATCCCAGATCGTTGCAGGAAAAATTCGGAGCGTTCGAGCCGCGCGCGGTGGTTCTTAAGCTGTTGAACCGAGACTTCCAGCTGCCGCCGCGATAAACACGCTTTGCGCCACAAGTTGGCCCGCGCGGATTGATCTTCGGCGCGCCGCGATATGCTTCGTAATAATCAAGGCACCATTCCCAAACATTCCCTGCCATGTCCTCAAAACCAAAAGGACTGGCCCCGTTTGGAAACGCTCCGACTGGCGAACTCTCGGCAAACCCGTCGTCGATATCGCGGTCGCTCCAGGCAAAAACAGTATTTTTGTCGGCAAAATTCGCCAAATCTCCACGGCCTCCGTATTCGCCCCAGGGATAACGTCGCCCGTCGTTTCCACGCGCCGCATATTCCCATTCCGCCTCGGTCGGCAGACGATATCTTTTGCGCTCACGCGTGCTCAGCCATTGACAAAACTTTATGGCCTCGAGGCTACTCACATAGACGACCGGATGCCGATTGCCGGTTCCAGGCGCTCGCTTGCGCGCATGCGAAGGATCAAATTGCTCGTAGTCGGCGTTGGTAATGGGATAGCGCGATAAATAATAACGGCTCACGCTCACGTGCGTAGGTGGACGTTCGTTCGGCGCGGCATCTATCGCATCGCTTCCCATAACGAACTGCCCGGAGGGGACAAAAATCATCTGCCCACCCAGTGAGTTTTCAAAATTAATGAATTGCGCGCGCTCTTCCGCCTCGCTGATCTGGCCGGGCTGAAATTCCGTGGCCGGCTCGGCCGCTTCTTCAACTGGCAGCGGCTCGCGAGCTTGCACGACCTCAACGCGAGTCGGCTCAGGCGCCGGCATCTCTGGATTGGATAACTTGTCCGCCTCGTCCAGATAAGCATCAACCAGGTCTTCCGCCTCATCCACATCGATCCCGAGATTCTCAGCCATGTTAATGAATGCATCGCGCTGATCATCGGTCATGGCGTCGCCGTCCAACCCGCTAAGCCGGAGCATGCGCAGAAAATCGTCTGTGGGATTCAACGACGCGCGCCGCCGCGATCGGGCTGCACCTGATGGACGAACCGGCTGGGGAACTGGCTCCCTTTTGGCACCGCTGTCTTTCAACTCGGTTTCGACACAGACCAGCATCTGATCCTTTGTCAGCCCGTGTTCGCTCCCAAATTGCAGCAGATTTTTTTCTTGCGCCGAAGTCAAAATCCCATCGGCGATGGCAAAGGTGAGGTATTTCTGAAACTCGGCCATGGCTTGCCCCTGTGCCTGCGCAGCCAGTTCGTCATCCATAGCGCGACGGCGCGCCGGATCGAGAAGCTCGACTCGAGCCTCAGTCAGGTAGCGAGATGATTCCTCCAGACCAGGTCGAAGCAATTGGGCGAGCGGATTACTTGGCTGGTTTTTTAGCGGCAGTTTTTTCTGCCACCAGCGCAAAAGTTCTCGGCAATGCTCTTCAATGGCCTCGTTACTGGGGTTGGCGCGCGGGTCTAAGCAAAGGCGTTCGTACAGATTAGGCGACTTGTACTTGGTCCAGCCGTCCCATTTTCTGGGATCGTCTGGCAAGGGCAAAGGAAAACTGACTTCGCATTTTGCGGTCATTCCACCTTAAGCTCCCCTAGACCGGCTGTCGCTTGCTCGATTTCACTTTGGGCCAACCCTGTATTTCGTTCAATCAACACCTTGGAGCGCTTGCCACAGGCTTCCACCGCCACTTCCAGCACCTGGTTCGTGTTGTACTCGTATCTGAGCTCAACGGGTGAGCCTTTGGGCAGGAAAGGCGGCAGCGTAATGTCGCAAACTCCGAGCGGAGTGCACTCGCCCGGCATTGTGCTTTCGCCTTCGACAATCTTGACTACGGCGCGGGCCATATTTGCATTGGCCGTTCCGAACAGATTTTTCGCCACCGCTGGAATTGCTGTCTGCTTCCGAATCATGGGGAAAACATATTCTTCGAGATTTGTGTCATCCCAGAGAACTACGCCGAGGGTATGCGACGTGATGTCGGTGACCTGCATTAAGCGGCCTTCACGCGAAGAAAACTGATCTCTCGCCTGGTCGGCCAGTATTTTTTCGCCGGACGTTTCTTCTTCGTGCAACATTGCCAGCGTCGCTTGGATCGACGCGCCCACTGCGACCGCTTCATCTGGGTTGAGATCACTCACCGTGGGAGCGGAGGAGAGACTCGCGATCATCTCTCGAACCATAGGCATTCGGGTCATGCCGCCGACGAGAAGGATTTTATCAATCTTCTCCCATTTTATCTTTGCTTCCTGCACGGCCAGCTCACAGATTGTTTTGCATTTCTCGACGAGATCGCGGCTCCGTTTCTCAAATTCCTCCCGGCTTAACTCGACCTTCACACTTTTCCCCTCATGATGGTGCACGATGGCGGTACGAGTGCGGCTGGAGAGTTGGGTCTTGGCCGCAACCGCGCGGGTCTGCAGGTCCTGGTAACTTTGCAAATCGAGCAGCGGATTTGCATTGTGGGCACGATCAAACTCGTCGGCCACAAAGTTCACGATGACATCATCCCAATCTTTGCCGCCAAGGCGATGATCGCCGTTCGTGGCGATAATGCGGATGTTGTGACCTTCGATTTGCATGATGGTGACGTCGAAGGTTCCACCGCCAAGGTCGAATACGAATACCGTCTGGTCCTGATTGAGCTTATCGAGACCATAAGCCAGAGCCGCGGCGGTCGGCTCATTGATAATTTGGAGGACATTGAATCCGGCGAGCTGGCCGGCAGTAATCGTGGCGGTGCGTTCGGCGTCGTTAAAATATGCCGGCACGGTAATGACAGCGTCTGTCACCGGCTCCTTCAAATACTTTTCCGCGTCAGCTTTGAGCTTTTTTAAAATGAGGGCGGAAAGTTCTTCGGCCGAATAAACCTTGCCATCGAACTCACGGTGAAACTGCTCCTTGGGCTTGCCTATCTCGCGTTTCACAAAATCGACAATCTTCTCCGGCTCGGCTACGGAATTGTTCTTCGCCAGCGTCCCGACAATTACATTCGTCCCATCGAAAAGGATCACCGAGGGAGTGATGCGTTCACTCTCCGTGTTAGGGATGATGTGGGGCTTTCCGTACGCGTCAATGTGCGCAACGGCTGAGAAAGTGGTTCCGAGATCGATTCCTACTGCTTTACGATTGGACATTGGTAAATTAAATTTGGCGCACGCCGGAGCGCTCTACTTGCTCATGGGGTGCAGTTTCCATGCCGGAAACAGGCGAATCTAAAAGATGAAATTGTGGCTTTTGCGAGGCAGAAACCGGCACAGCGGGGCCGATTTTCGGTATTTTCGCTGTGCGATTTCTAGTCGAAACGCTTGGCAATGACTTCTTCCGGCCGGATTAGTGTCCCACGCCAAAAAAATCCGCGTCGCACGCGCATGACGATACAGCCATCTTCTTCGGCGAAATTGGCCGGCTCATAGCTGACAACACGGTGAACTGAGCGATCGACGTGTTCCTTCGCTTCAATCTCTTTCACCTCGAACCGATGTAAGATCTCGAGCAGGGAATGAACGGCGTTCTCCAGGTTATCGCGCCACTGCGCGATATACCCACGCTTGTTCTTCTCCTGCGCAGCGGTTCGCAGTTGGTCGGAGAGACCCGTGAGATCGTCGAAAAGCATGACCAGATCGTGAATGAAAGGCTTCTGCAGCGATTCACGCAGAAAATTGTCGCGATACGTTAGAAGCTCTTCATGGAGGGAATCGAAGACACGCTGATTGACGCTCTCGGTGCTGCGAATGGCGCGTAGCTGGTCATCGATTTTTCGAAAGGCCTGCGCCAGATCAGTTGTTTTCGGGTTTGAAATTGTCGACGTAATTTTGTCGATTTTTGTGGAAAGCGCATCCTCCAGCCGCTCGAATCTACTGGTTAGGTCTTCCAATTTCTGGCTCAGTTGCGCGAATGCCCCGTCGTTCGCTATCGAACCGCCATACTTTGATCCGCTGGCCGGCAGCGATTTCTCCGCTTCGGCGCTCAACTGCTGCATGGCCGTGGCGAACTCGTCTGAAGGCGTAATGGTCTTAGCCACTTTGCGCGACTCTTCCCTTCACGAAAAAGTTCCGGATCGCCTCGACTAACCCGTCAATGTCATGGCGGCGGGCTTCGACGTCGACTTTCAGACCACGATCACGTGCTGTTTTTGACGTAATCGGCCCGATGCTCGCGATTTGCATTCCTTGGGGCCAGGGCAGACCGAGAGCCAGAAAATTTTCCACCGTCGATGAACTCGTGAATGTAATTAAATCAGCCCCTTCCTCCAAAAGACGACGACGCGCTCCCGTCGTGTCGCGCGTTTCTGGAACTGTGCGATAAGCAAACCCTTCGTCCACAATTGCTCCTAAATCAGCGAGCTGCTTAGGAAGCACATCCCGCGCCTCTTCCGAACGAGCCAGGAGGATTCGCAGGTTTTCAATTCCGCCAAGTTTTCTAAATTCGCGCGCGAGCGCTTCGGCCACGAACTCCTCTGGCTGTAAATCCACATGCAAGTGGTAATTCTTCACACGTTGGGCCGTAGCCGGGCCGATGGCAGCGATCCGGGCGCCTCCGATTTCTCGCAAATCGTCATACAGTTTAAAAAAAATATCGAAAAAAGCCGTTACGCCATTCGGGCTTGTGAAGACTATCCAATCGTAACTGTGCGCGTCTTGTACCAACTCGGCAAATTCGCGCAAGTCACTGGGCGGCTCGATCCGAATCGTGGGCAGCTCAAAAACATCGGCCCCCAGAGCGCGCAATTTTTCACTCAGCTCGCCAGCTTGTTTTCGCGTCCGTGTCACCACGATTCTTTTTCCTGACAGCGGCCGCTTTTCGTACCAAGTTAGACTTTCCCGCAGCGCCACGACTTCGCCGAACACGGCAACGGCGGGGGCTTCAAAGCCCGCCTTGGCCACACGCTGTGCGACGTCCTCGAGCGTTCCCGTGAGGGTTTCCTGGCGACCCGTTGTGGCCCAGCGAATCAAAGCAACCGGAAGATCACGCCGCACACCCTGCCCCATCATCTCCTGCGTGATCGAATCGATTCGTTCGACCCCCATCAACATGACCTGCGTCCCGCCCAGTTTCGCTAATGCCGCAAAATCAATCGAGCTTCGCGTTTTCGCCGGGTCTTCGTGCCCGGTGAAAAATGTGACATGGGAATTTGTCCCGCGATGCGTCACCGGAATTCCTGCGTAGGCAGGACCGGCAATCGCAGAAGTAATGCCGGGAACAATTTCAAATTCGATGCCCGTCGCTACAATTGCTTCCGCTTCCTCGGCGCCGCGTCCGAAAACAAACGGATCGCCGCCTTTTAATCGAACAACTTGGTTTCCTTCGCCTGCCTTTTCGATGAGCAGCGCATTGATTTTATCCTGACCCAGTGCGTGTTCACCGGCTTTTTTTCCCGCAAAAATAATTTCGGCATCTTCGCGGGCCCAGCCCAGCATTTCCGGGCTAGCGAGATGATCATAAATAATAACATCGGCCTGCTCGATGCAGGCCTTGGCGCGTAACGTGACCAAGCCAAGATCCCCCGGCCCTGCGCCAACCAGAAAAACTTTGCCCCTTTTGGCGTTCTTGCTCGTGCTTTTACTCTTATTCTCCATGGCACTCTATCAATTCGTGCAGCGTGTTCTGGATCTACAGACGCTATGGGCCACTCCCGACTTATTCACGACCTTACGAGATGAGGTTTATTAATTCCGCTGCCAACCGCTCCGCGTCTTCACTCGGTCCCTCAACCTTCGCCTCACGTGGGGTGGTTGCTTGCAAATCAAAAACCTGTGCTTTGATTTTCATGATCGCTCCTTCCACCGCCGCGTGCACTCCCACCGGTTGATTGCAGTCAGCGTGTAAAAGTCGAAGAAACTCGCGCTCCGCTCTCAAACACAAACGTGTATCAAAGTGGTTGATTGATTCCAGCAGCATTCTAACGCGATCGTCATCGCGGCGGATTTGATTGGCGATGACACCTTGCCCTCCGGCCGGCAAGAAAAATTGTCGGGGCAGAAGTTCCGCTGAAAGCTCGGCCCCCTCAAACCGAAAACGGGGTCCGTCTGTTTGCAGCCCGAGACGCTCCAGCCCTGCCTGTGCCAGAATGATGCCGTGCCAGACATCTTTGGCCAGCTTGCGCAGACGGGTGGGCACATTTCCTTTTAAGTCGACAATCTCCACATCCGGTCGCTTCCACCGCAATTGATGTTTCCGTCGCACACTGCCTGTGGCGACAATCGCGTCCGCCGGCAGCGTATGCAGCTGGTATTGCCCAGCCGACACCAGGACATCATCAACCGAGGCGCGGGAGAGCACGGCCGCGATCTTCGTTCCCGGCACCAAATCGCTCGGCAAATCCTTGGCGCTATGCACGGCCACATCAATATCGTGCCTGACCAATGCCCGTTCGATTTCTCCGGTAAACAGTCCTTTGCGTCCCGCCCGAACATCGACGATCGCCTGCTCGCCTTGGCGGTGATCTCCGCGCGTCTTGATAACTTTGGTTTCGACTGTTACGTCCGCCCACCGAGCGCGCAATACGCCCTCGACCATCCGCGCTTGGGCAAGCGCCAGCTCACTGCCCCGCGTTCCGAGAATAATCTTCTCTGCCACGCCACAATGTAGCGCGAACACGGGAACCTAGCAGCTAGCCACACAGCACCGAGTACGGATTTCTCGGAAGACGTTACGTGTCATTCGGATGCCGCCGCCCTGGGAGGAGGATTTTTAGAGCCGATTTGGTCACGATATTTCGGCCAGAATTACGTTCGCTTCGATTGTGAAATCGGCGCTCCGCCCAGTCGCGATCCCTCGAGATGACAATTCACGAGCGGCCGCACGCTGAAGGTATCTTCAGGCGTGAAGTATATGTCGTAGCCGGAAGCTCTACCAGCTTGAACGTTGGGCGTTGGACGTTGAGCGTCAGCGTTCGGCGCTCAAGCTGTAGCACCCCGCGCTAGTAGAGCGCCCGCTACAGTTGTGATGCCCGCAGGGATGTTTCTCCAAGCGGCGAATGTTCGCTACTGTGCGAGCCGCGATCAGAACTCCGCGCCAACGTCTCTCGGAAATCCGCCACGTGTGCGGCAATGATCTCTTCCGCGGCTATGATTTGTTGCCGGCGCAAGGCCAGCGACTGCTCGGCCACCGCTTGCAACGAATCGATGTCGTAAAGGTAAACGCCTTCGAGTTCATTAACTTGTGGATCGACATCCCGCGGCACAGCGATGTCGATAATGAATAGCGGACGATCGATGCGTTCGCGCAAAACCGGCTCCAGAGTTTGAGAAGTCAGCAACGGCGTGTCGGATGATGTCGACGTAATCAGGATGTCAATCGCCCGACATTGCTCTGACCACAGATGAAAAGGAATAGCCCAACCACCCATGCTTCGCGCGAGTTCTTCGGCCCGGTCGGCCGAGCGATTGCTTACCCACAAATCCGTGACGCCACGCGAGGCTAGGGCCCGGGCCGTTCTCTCGCTTGTTTCACCCGCCCCGAGAACCAGAACTTTACGTCCAGCTAAATTGCCAAAGATTTTTTGCGCAAGATCAACCGCGACGGTGCCGACCGAAACAGAGCCGCGGGCAATTTCAGTGTGTGTCCGAACCTGTTTCGCCACACGAAAAGCGCGCTGAAATAAACGATGCAGAAAAGGACCGGCCGCGCCGGATGAGCGGGCCGATTCGTACGCTTTTTTTGCCTGTCCAAGTATCTCGGTCTCGCCCACGACCATGGAATCGATCCCGGCCGCCACCCGAAAGAGATGTTGCACGCAATCGGCCTCTTCATAGCGATAAAATATCGCCGTGTGTTCGAACAGTTCTTTGTCCCCGCTACGGGCGAGGCAACGCGTCACCGCTTCTGTCGGCACTCGTGCGGCCGAGGCGGCGTACACTTCCACTCGGTTGCATGTGCTAAGCACCAATGCTTCGGCGCAGCCCGAATCTCGCAGGACACTATCCGTTTGGGGATGGCCAGCGAAGCGCTCACGCGTTTCCACATTGGCGGTGTGATGACTCAGCCCGACGCAAAAAAGGTTCATGGCGGCGAGTACATTTGCGCCGTAAACGTTATTCCCCACAGGAGCGTGAGGGCGGCGCTAAAACCAACAATGCATAATGCGGCTACGCGCCTCGGGGCCAGCCGGCGCAGATGCCTTCCTTGCAAGATGGCGGCGTAGAGTATCCAGACTGCGAAAGCACAAACTATCTGGATGCGCGGCAGGGGATGACCCACAAAAAAGCCGCTAACGAGACCGAGCGTATAAAGCACGAACCCCCACCAGAGCAACCTCGTAATTGCCGCATATAGAGTGTCCAGCGGCGGCAGGTGATAAAAAATCGAGTGCAAATTATGCGTCTTAAGCTGGCGCTCTTGTACGAGGTACATGACGCCGGCGATACAGGCGAGCGCGAATGCGCCGTATGCAATCATCGACATCGAAGCATGGAACTCCAGCCATGAATTTGCCGGCAGCTTGCGTGTGTGCGGCGTATCGATCGGCGCCAGTAAGGCAAACGTCTGAATCAGGAAAATAACCGGAGCTGTAAATGCGCCCATCAGGGAAAGCCGGTAAGTTGGGCCAATTAGCAGGTAAATCAGAGCCACCGACCAGGCGAGAAAGATAAAAACCTCAAATAAATTGGTCAGGGGGCAGCGGCCGAGCGCATGCCCACGCACCGATAAAAAAGCGGTTTGGAAAATGAATCCGGCCGCAATCGCGAAGAAATTGAACCGGGCAGGTCGAAACATTCCGGCGCGAAGCTCAACAATCGTCCGCACAATCGCGGCCACAAAACAAAGTGTCGAAATGGTAACGAGATGCCGATCCATCACAAACCGTGACTCTAAAATCGCGCGCTATCGTTGGCAATGCGGCGTTTGCTTTCCCCACTACGCCGAAAAGTAGAAGCGGCTTCCAGCCGCTTCGTCCTTAAAGGCATGCAGCTGGAAGCTGCGTCTACTTGCGTTGACGTTTCGCTACCAGCCGTTAGCGTCGCGCATGGGTTCTGAGATGCTCGAGACGTTGCGAGCCAGAGTGCGCGACGTCCCCGATTTTCCGAAGAAGGGAATTATCTTTAAGGACATCACCCCGATCTTGCAGGATGGCGTCTTGTTTCGTGCCTCAATCGACCTCTTTCTCGAGCAATGCAGAGGCAAACAAATCGATAAGGTCGTTGGCATCGACGCTCGTGGCTTTCTTTTTGGCTCGGCTGTCGCTTACGAGCTTGGCATCGGTTTCGTGCCCCTTCGCAAAAAAGGTCGTCTGCCCTACAAAACAGAGAGTGCTTCCTACACTCTCGAGTATGGCGAAGCCGAAATGGAACTGCACGTCGATGCCATCGCCGCCCGGGAAAAGATCGTTCTGATCGACGATCTGCTTGCCACCGGCGGGACGTCCGCATCCGCTGTCACGCTGATCAAGAAAGTTGGGGGCGAATTGATTGAAGCGATCTTTTTGATCGAGCTCGAATTTCTGCAGGGCCGCAAAAAGCTCGCACCCACCCCGGTCCGCTCGTTTCTGGCATACTAACGAGTGTCGCTGTGCGCGGCAGATCGGCAACGAAAGAATCGCATGAAATGCGCGGTCACCGGGAACCAGTGGCAGTTTATCGCATGACCTTGTAATGTCTTCTATTATGCGCCCCGCTCATCTGGAAGATTTTTATACTTTTCTGCGGTTCCCGAGCATTTCAACGGACGACCATTACGCGGAAAAACTGGTTGATTGCGCGCATTGGCTGGTTGAAAAGCTCACCGCCGTTGGGCTGGAGGCACAGCTTGTTCCCACGGCACGACATCCCGTTGTTTGGGCACGCCACAAAGCTCAAAAAGGACGGCGCACGGTTCTGATTTACGGCCATTATGACGTGCAGCCGCCCGATCCCCTTGAATTGTGGGAATCGCCCCCTTTTGAACCGGTTTTAAAAGACGGCTACGTATTTGCGCGCGGTGCCACGGACAACAAAGGCCAGATTCTGGCCCACATTCTCGGCGTCCAGGAGATGATCGAACAACAGAGCGATTTACCGGTCAATCTGCACTTCGTGATCGAAGGGGAAGAAGAAATCGGGAGCGGCAACCTCGGAAATTTTCTTAACAAGAACAAAGATGCTTTGCGTTGTGATGTTGCCCTGGTTTCCGATACAGGAATGATTGCGCCACGCGTTCCCACCATGAGCTACGGTTTGCGCGGGGTGGCGGCGTTAGAATTAAAGGTCCGCGGCCCGAAAATGGATTTGCATTCCGGGATCTACGGCGGCGCGGTGGCGAATCCGGCGGCCGCGCTGGCGCGTTTGCTTGCCACATTACACGATGAGGATGGCCGGGTTGCCATCAGCGGCTTCTATGATGAAGTGGTACCGTTGCAAGATTGGGAGCGCGAAGCCTGGCGCAAACTTCCGGTCAATGCTGACGAAGAAGTGTTGAAAGAGACCGGCGCGCCGGCCCTGTTCGGCGAAGCGGGCTTCAACACACTGGAGCGGCTTTGGGCCCGGCCCACGGCTGAGATCAACGGCATCGGCGGTGGTTACCAGGGGCAAGGCACCAAGACCGTGATCCCGCGTGAAGCAATGGCAAAGTTGACGTTTCGATTGGTGCCGAACCAGAAGCCTGACGAAATCGTCGCGCTAGCAAGAAAGCATCTCGAGAAAAACCTACCGCCAGGTGTGACTCTGGAGTTGGCGGGCGGACACAACGGTCCCTGGTATTTAACCGATCCAAATGGCCAATATGGCCAGGCGGCCCAGCGCGCCCTTCGTAAAGCGTTTAACAAAGAGGTCGCACTCATTCGTGAAGGCGGCAGTATTCCAATCGTGTCCAATTTTCGCGAGTTGCTCGGTGTGGAAACGCTTCTTCTTGGGCTCGCCCTGCCTGGATGCCGCGCGCATTCGCCGAATGAAAATTTTCCGGTGGAGAATCTCGAGGCCGGAATTCGAATGAACAAAGCTGTTCTGCAGGAATTGGCGTCGTGATTAGTCGGGCGACGTGAAATCTAAATCGCGATTACTTATCTTCGTTGCAATCGCGATCGGCCTTGCGCTCGCTGGCTCGGCCGGGGCAACGACGGAAGACGAAGAATCTTTTGGCCAAAAAGTTAAGAAGCTTTTCTCGGGGCCAACGCCAACACCTCACAAACACCGCAAGAAATCGACACCCGCGCCCAAGAAGAAAACCACACCCAAGCCATCGCCAGCGCCTGGCTCCACGGCTTCGCCGGCGCCGAGTTCCACCGCATCGCCACCCCCCAGTCCCACTTTGTCACCGGAGCCCAGTGCAAGCGCGTCGCCGACAGCAAGCGAGGCACCGGAACCCTCGGCAACTCCGCTTGCTGCTCCAACCGCGTTTTCTCGTCGGCGGTCCGAATTGATGGAGCCCGTCCGGCCGATCAGCCCGGGCCCCAGGAGGAAGCGGAGACCAAGCGCGTCACCGTCGCCAGAAGAGAGTTCGCCACCGAAGACGACCGCCTCTCCAGATATATCGCCGCAGAAGAAGGACACTCATACCGCAACCGCCACGATTTCGCCGAAGGAGATCCATAATTACGAAAGTTATCCGCCCAATGTCCGCAAGCTGCTTGATTTGTCGCTTAGCCTAACGAGCCAGAATCTTGGCTACAAATATGGTTCTGCCGACCCCGCCAACGGCGGAATGGACTGCTCGGGCTTTATTTATTACGTGCTTTCGAAGAGCGGCATCAAGGATCCGCCGCGGGATGCACGCGAGCAATATATATGGGTTCGGAAAGCGGGGACCTTTCAGGCTGTTCTCGGACACAGTGATGATACCTTCGAACTTGATGCGTTGAAGCCAGGCGATCTGCTTTTTTGGACCGGCACGTATGCTGTTGCTCGTGACCCCGATATTACCCACACCATGATTTATCTTGGGCGCGAAAAGGGAACAAACCGGCGCATTATGGTGGGAGCGAGCGACGGCCGCATTTATAAGGGGCAAAGCCAGTTCGGTGTCAGCGTGTTTGATTTCAAGGTAGCGCCGCCGCGGCCGAAATCGGAAGACAAGGCTACTCCAATGTTCGTGGGCTACGGGCGCATTCCAAACTTGCCTAACGATTAAAGCGCCGCCGGAGTTGCGACCCCCGACAGCGCCGGGTGCCCTGCCACTGGGCCCGCGATCACAATACCTGTCCTCTTGTCATTTCGACCGAAGTGGAGAAATCTCTTACTGCCCAACAACGAAAGGATGCCTTTCGCCAGCTGTCGACTCGACATCGCGGTACTCACAATCGAAGCGCGATACTCTTGAACAAAATAGTGTGATCAATCGCCCACTGAGAGATCCTTCACTCCGTTCAGGATGACAATCCGACGGAAACTCACGCAATCATTCCCGGCGATCCCGTCCATCGGGAGACACCCCCGTTGTCGACGTCGCACTCGCGCGAGATGTTCGTCGAGCGCATTCCATCCCGTTAAACAGTGAGAGATTTCTCCACTTCGGTCGAAATGACAGCAGAATATTGCGAGCGCGGGGTCACCGAAGAGCGCCGCGGCCGCCGATAACTGTAGCGACGATCTCTAATGGTCGCATATTTCTCTGGCCGCAGACGGCGATTCACGAGCGACTTTGGGGGCATGACAGGGCGCGTCGCCCGATTACAAAGTCGTTGGCGTTCACGGCGTCTGCTCGTCTTCTACCGGTGAAGATTCTGGCCGGACCGATGGCTCGGCGATGGCCGATGGCAGCCTGGTCCCGTGCGACCGCGTTTCGCGAAAGTGCTTTGCTACTGCGCTGACAAGAAGCGCCAGCAAGATAAGGACAATTACGCGCTGTTCGCTTTTTGTCAGCGCGAAGATGTGTTGCGGCATCCTCATCAGACTGCGTAAACAATCGGGTCGGCCAGTCCTGCTTCGGAAAAACCTTTTCGCCGCAGTTGGCATGAATCGCACAAGCCGCAGGCGCGACCGTCTGGCGCGGGGTCATAACAACTATGCGTTAGTGAAAGATCGACCCTAAGCTCACCGGCTTGGCGGATGATTTCCGCTTTCGACATCGCGATCAATGGGGTGTGAATCTTGAAGTGGGCCCCCTCCACTCCGGTTTTGGTGGCCAGATCTGCCATCTTTTCAAAGGCAGTGATAAATTCCGGCCGACAATCAGGGTATCCGCTGTAGTCGAGCGCGTTAACACCGATGAAAATATCTGTCGCGCCCAGAGACTCGGCCCAGGCGAGCGCATATGAAAGGAAGATCGTATTGCGCGCTGGCACGTAGGTAACGGGAATGCCCCCCGCGATTTCGGCTACTGATCGCCCTTTTGGTATATCGATGTCATCCGTCAATGCTGACTGACCGAAGATGTCGTTATCAATCCGGACAATGCGGTGTTCGCGAGCGCCGAGCGACTGCGCAACGCGCCGCGCCGCTGCCAGCTCAACCTTTTGGCGTTGTCCGTAATCGAACGAGAGGGCGTAAGTCTCAAAACCCTCCGCCATGGCGAGCGCGAGGGTTGTTGTTGAATCGAGCCCACCGCTTAAGAGAACGACGCCGCGATTCATCGGCCGTCCCGGCCGGAACGCTTCGCGTTTTTGTCAGGATATTCGGCGTGAACCGTCAGGGCGATCCCGCCCCGTGCCGAAAATTGCGCGGTCACCTCCGCATGTCGTGGCGCGCAGGCCTGGACAAAATCATCGAGGATCCGATTCGTCACCGCTTCGTTGAATGCGCGCACGTTGCGGTACGAAGCCAGATAAAACTTCAGCGACTTGCTTTCAACGCAGAGACGGTCCGGCACGTAATCAATGTCGACCCTGGCAAAATCGGCCTGTCCGGTGACCGGGCAGAGGGAAGTAAAATCGTCGGTCTCGAAATGGATTGAATAGGCGCGCCGGGCTGGATTAGCAAAAGTTTCGAGGCGCGCCTCGGCCGGCGAGGCTGGGATCTTTGCCTCACTCCGCCCCAGCAACGTTAAGCGATGTTGTCTGCCAGTTTTCGCCATGCAGAAAATTACCGTCCGATTGTCGCGGCTTCAAACGAAACATGCAGGTATGGTATCCGTGGCGGCCTGCGGCGGTGAGAATGCCTTTCAGCTGTCATCCTGAACGAAGTGAAAGCCTGCGCTGAGCGGAGCGCAGCGGAATCGAATGTGGATCTCTCACAAGCCGATTGATCACGCTATTTATTCAGAGTGACATTCGCTTCGACTGTGAGATCGACGCTCCGCCCCGTCGCGATTCCTCCGCTGCCGCAGCATGGGATCTTTTAGAGCCCGCTCCCGGTCCCCAGGTGCGCTATAATTCCAGTAAGCGACTTTGAGGCTGTTCTTGAGTTTCAAATGACTTCCATCGGCGGCATTCCATTGCCGCAATAAAAAAGGAAAGTCGCGGTCCAAAACAAAACGATCCGTTCCGGCGTCATGGCGGACATCGACATTAATCGATCGATCACTCGTTTTGAAATTCACTCTCGCCGGTTTGAACACGATTTTATCGCTTCTCGAGCTGATTGTTGTGGCGGCGAGTTGAATGTCGAACTCACCGGCTGGTTTTGAAAAGTCAATGGTCCGGACGCGAAGCGGGAGCTCGTCGTAAAAAATTGCGTCTCCACCCGGCCGCTCGATCGACTGCTTAGTAATGCCGTCGCGGTAGCTCTGACACTCATACAAAAACGCCTTGCCATCGGGCGAATCAGCACACGTCTTGTATACGTTTCCGAGACTGTCGGCGCCCGCGAAAGTGAACTGCGCCATTGCACCGTCACGACTCCAGAAAACAGATATCGACTGCTGTTGTAGTCCGATACCGATTGGAATGTTGAGAATCTGGTTCATTCTGATCACCGGCAAAACTGCCGTGCGCTCACTGAGCGATTGTTTTCCTTCGATGGTGTCGCGCATCAATATGTGGAGCACTTCACATTGCCGTGCCTGGCCTTCACGCATGATGTGCGCGTCGTAAAAATCAAACTCAGCTTTGCCATCGCCCCAGTAGCTGTCGTTTTGCAATAACACCGCGGTGAATTGCGCCGGCGCAGTGTTGACTAACATCAAAATGATCAGAGTAAGTAAGAGCGAACAGCGATTCGTCATTTGGCGGCCGCTGAGAACTACGCTTTGAACATCAAACATCAAACCTCAAACCTCAAAAATTCCGATCGCGTCAGCGTGATCGACATGATCGCGCATGATCCAAAAACCGACGCTGCGGTGCTCGTTATGAACGAGGCACATGGGTGGGACGGATCGGACGCGCAATTACATCAGCTGCAGGAACGGTTTAATACCTACGCTTCGTTCCTGCTGGATGGCGAATTCGCCGAGGCACATCCCGAGCTGACGAAAAAAAAGGCTCGAATCGAAGTGCGTTGCACGAGCATACCAGATTCGCGCGCCATCGAGTTGCTGGGACTTATCCACGATCAGTTGGCATTTCAGGATATCAAATTGGAGGTCGTGGTGGGGGAAAAACAGAGCTGCGGGACAGATTGCGGTTGCCATTGAGGCGATGGGCGCTCTGTAGCGGCCGTATCTGCGCATCTTGTCGGGCAGTCTTGTCATGTCGAGTCCCGCGGCGGCGGGAAGACATCTCTCACTATTTCGAGTAAGAGGAATGCTGCGGAATAATAAGAGATTTCTCCACCCATTCGACTCCGCTGCCAATGAACTTCAGGCAGTTTGTGGTGCGAGTTGAGTAAGGGTTTATGCGATTTCTGGTACCCGTTACAGGCCAACAACGCCCAACGCCCAACGCTCAACGCCCAATGTCTCAATGGAAGCGGTGCGATTTGAAGTGTTGGGCGTTGGACGTTGAGCGTTGGGCGTTGAAAGGAGCCTCGTCGCTTC
>WNGI01002567.1_pt1 | contig 24070 bp, 21 predicted proteins | sample 5400621 | NCBI WGS metagenome assembly WNGI01 (sample SAMN13153374, study PRJNA577476) | soil metagenome | isolation source: 20 cm soil or saprolite under Garry oak tree replicate 1 | place: USA:California | collected 2016-06-15 | reverse complement strand
ATGATGCCGACGGCTTACCGGGCGTCGTTTGGCATGCTTTGTGATGCTTCTACTAAGCAGATATGCGTCGGGCTGCTGGCTTCACGCTCGTGGAGATTATGATCGTGGTCTCGGTTATCGCCTTGCTGGCGGTGATGGCCCTTCCGTCGTTTCTGCGCGCCCGCCAGCAAGCTCAGAATGCCAAGTTTATGAATGGCCTCCGCGTTGCCAGCGGCGCCTTCGAGCAATATGCAATCGAGCACAGCGCTTATCCGGCCGATGTCAATCGCGGCGTTGTTCCAACCGGAATGGAAACCTATTTCGGCCCAACCTTTGACTGGACAAAGCCGACACCGATTGGCGGCAATTGGGATTGGGATTACATGGTTTTCGGCTTTACCGCCGCGGTTTCCGTTGTCGGCTCCACCGCCTCAGTCCAGCAAATGACAGATATTGATGCCAAAATGGACGACGGCGACCTCTCTACTGGTCAATTTCAGGATAAAGGCAGCGGACGATATAGTTACATCCTTGAGTAGAATTTAGGCTGTAGTCGCCGCAGCTTTTTTTATTTCTTCATCAGTTCCAGCACGGCGCTTGTCATCCCGATGATGCCGATTCGAATCGTCGGTTCGGGCACGGGTGCGAACTTGCTTGAGTGCAAACTGGGCAAGGAAGTGCCGCTCTTTTTGCTCTCAACGATCTTTGCTGGATCGACCGCGCCGATATGGAAGTCGCAGGCCGGAATCGAATGATCCGGCAAACTGTACTCCGAAAAATCTTCCCCACCCATTGTTGGATCGCTGGCCTCTACGTTTTCCGCGCCTAATATTTTTTTCCAAACTCCGACCAGTCGTTTGGTCAATTCCGGATTGTTATACGTTGCCGGCGTAAACTGATCCTGCAGCACCTCGACGATTGGCGGGCGGTCTGGTGGTATTCCAGCCGCGGCGGCACATCCTTTTGCGATCCGATCAATCGCCGCGAGCACGCGATCGCGCACGTCCGCCTTATAGGTCCTGACCGTGACCTGCATCTTCACTTCATCGGGAATGATGTTGTGCTTGGTGCCACCGTGAATGGATCCAACGGTCACGACAACGGGGTCAATCGGGTTGTTTTCGCGGCTAGCGATTGTCTGCAGGGCGTTGATAATCTCAGCTGAAAGCACGATAGGATCCTTCGTTTTATGGGGATATGCCCCATGTCCGCCGACCCCGCGCACGGTGATATTCACCGAGTCCACATTAGCGTACGTGTAACCCTCGGTGACGCCGATGTGTCCTGTTTCGATCTGCGCGTTGTCGTGAAATCCGAGCGCAAAATTGTGCTTGCCGAAGCGACTATAGAGCCCGGCTTTCAATAATGCGCGAGCGCCGTTGCCGGTTTCCTCTGCTGGTTGCGCGACAAACAAGATCGTGCCATGCCATTGTTCTTTCGAGCGTTGCAGTGCCCGCGCTACGCCGACAAACGCGGCCATGTGTGCATCGTGTCCGCAGGCATGCATCACATGCACATCTTTGCCTTCGTCACTCTTGGCCGCGACCTTGCTCGCATAAGGAAGACCGGTCTCTTCTTCCACCGGCAACGCGTCCATGTCGGTGCGGACAAGCACGGTCGGCCCATCCCCATTCTTCATGAGGCCGATGACGCCATAGCCTTTCAACTCCGGCCTGTCATATTGGCCGAAATGTTCTGTCACGTCGCAGCCCACGGCGCGCAATTCCTTGGCGATCAGCGCAGAGGTCCGCTCCTCGTGAGCGGATAATTCCGGGTGGCTGTGAATGTCTTTGTAGATGGCAAGCAAAGAGGGAAGTTCGCCCTCCGCGATTTTGTCGATCGAGGGCTGCTGGGAAAAAGCAGCAATGGCCGGGAAGAGTGAAAAGATTCCCAATAAACAAATCTTCATAAACCATCTATAACAGAAAACCGCGAATTACCCAGATTATGGGGATGGAAACGAAGCAGGAAGCCAGGCGAGGTAGCGGCGGCTGCATCAACGACCGGGCGAAAATGTACAGGTGCTCGCGGCGGCGAGCGCTCCTCTGCGCTGCTTGGTTACACACAGCACACGCGTACGACGTCGCCCGTTTACGCAAATCGAATTTGCATGAATTCTGTCATCCCGAGTGAAACGAGAGATCTCTCACAGAGTGATGGAATACCCTCGAATCGATGCGTGCTCCAAGCTTCATGGGTGAGATCCTTCGCGCCGCTCAGGATGACAACGCGGTAGCGGCCTATGTTTTGGACATGTAATAGGAGCATGTCGTTCCATTCTGCACATCTGTGAAATCCGCGTTATCCGCGGTTGTCTTCTCTTGATTCGCTCGAGCTTCGCCGCGTAGTTGATCTGTGGAATTCGAGAGAAACACGCTGCTCTTTGGGGCCGACCCGATGCCCCGCATCGTTGCCGTTGAGTTAGGCGAGACCGGCACGGTAAAAGTTTATCGCCGGGGAAAAGATGGATCGACCATTGCCGAAGTTGAGCCATTTCATCCATTTGTCTGGCTTGATTCCGACGCGGCAGATTTGGGTTATGAGAACGCACAAAAGCTGGAAGGCGATCTCAAGTACAACTGGTTGGCCACAGTCGACAGCTGGAAAGAATTAATCGCGCTGCGCAACACCCTAAAAAAAGCCGGACGCGACTTCTTTGCCTTCACCGATCCTGTCCAACATTACCTCACTGCGACTGGCCGCACTCTGTTCAAAGAATTGCCGTTCGAAGAAGTAAAACGGCTTCAACTCGAAGTGCTTTCTTTTGCCGATTCTGTAGCCGGGGTCGCTGATACTGGCACGGCAGTGGACGACCGCGGCGATAGCGCTGATCACATTATGAGCATCGCCCTTTCCGATAATACCGGCTGGGAAGAACTCCTGGTTGTCGATCCGGCAAATGTCGAGGAATCGGAACGCGCCGCCATTAAACGCCTGACGGATCTTATCAAAGAGCGGGATCCGGATGTAATCGAAGGTCACAACCTGTTTCGTTTCGATCTGCCCTATTTGGTGGGGCGGGCGCGCAAAGCCAAAACCAAACTCGATTGGGGGCGCAGCGGCGGATTTCTACGTTCGCGTCCTTCTCGGCTCCAAATCGCGGAAAAAACGATTGATTATCCGAAGTTCGCGGTTGAAGGCCGTCATTTCGTCGACACATTTTTACTCGCGCAGTTTTACGATGTCGGCATGCGGATCCTTTCGGGGTTCGACCGCACAGATGTGGCGCAACATTTCGGCCTCTGCGACAGCGAAGAGGTGTCGTCCTTCACCGGCAAGGAACTGCAACGCGCTTACTTCGAGAACGACGAACGGTTCCGCAAGCGTGCTCTCTGCGCCGTGCGCGAGACACGTGCGGTGGCGGAACTGCTCAGCCCCAGTTATTTCATCCAAGCGCAGATTTTTCCTTACAATTATCAAGACACGATCGTGCGCGGCAATGCGACACGTATTAACGCGCTCTTTCTGCGCGAATACTTCCGGCGGCGCCATTCCATTCCTGAGATGCCGATGGCCCGGACATTTGAAGGCGGCTATACCGCGATCTTCTTCACTGGCATCGCGCGCAATGTCTGGCATTGCGATGTGGCCTCGCTTTACCCCTCGGTCATGCTGCAGTTCGATTGTTTTCCGGTGACCGATCGACTTCAGATCTTTCGACATCTCCTGACTGATCTGCGCACATTCCGGCTCGAAACGAAGGCGAACATGCGCGCCGCCATGAACGATCCAGCCCGCCAGCGCTATTTCCACGCGCTGCAAAACACGTTCAAAATTTTGGTCAACAGCTTTTACGGTTATCTCGGTTTTGCGCAGGGACATTTTGCCGACTTCGACGCCGCTGCGCGCGTCACCCAGATCGGTCGCGACCTGTTGAAGAAAATGATCGACTGGCTGCAAGCACGCGGAGCGCAAGTGATCGAAGTCGACACCGACGGCATCTATTTTGTCCCGCCGGAAGTAGACGCGGCTTCCAGCCGGGTTTCCGAAGGAAAGCGGCAAGATGCCGCTTCTACTATCGAAGAACTGCAAACCGGCTTGAAAAAAGAATTACCGCCCGGGATCGACGTGGAGTTCGACGAGCAATTCGAGGCGATGTTTAGCTATAAAGCGAAGAACTATGCTCTTCTCACGCGCGACGGTGAAGTGATCATAAGAGGGGGCGCGCTCAAATCACGTGGGCTTGAGAAATTCCAGCGGGTTTTCCTGGAGGAGATGATCAAGCTCCTTATGCGGGACAAAGCGGACGCTATCAATGGGCTGCGGGAAGAGTTTGAGGAGAAAATTCGGAGCCGCGAATGGAACATAGACATGCTGATGAAGACCGATACGCTCCAGGATTCATTGGAAAAGTACCGGCAAAAGATTGCTGGCTCGGCGCGCAACCGAGCCGCCGCCTACGAACTCGCTCTGGCCAGCGGCCGCGGCTATAGGCCTGGTGACCAGATCAGCTATTATATTACGGGTGCAACGAAGAAGGTAGCTGCCTACGAAAATGCGAAATTGGCATCTGAGTTCGATCCGAAGAAACGGGACGAGAATATCGATTACTACGTCGCGAAACTGGATGAGCTGGTGAAGAAGTTTCGTGCGATGATTCCGGCACCTGAGCAGGAAACGCTGAAATTGTAGAGGCGGTTGTGCCAGCCGCCTAGCTGATTAGATAGGTGCTTGATACAAGCATCCCTACATCACGCCGGTTCCGGCGCGGAATTGTCAGCGAGCGGGCTGATTTCCCGACGTTGCGCGTTCGCCAACATGCGCTGTTTACGGGCCAGCCAAAGACTCAGGCCGCACCACCCTGCCACGACCGGAACAGCGATAAAGCTGATGCTCGGAAGTTCCAAGCCGAGCGTATGCAAACCTCCGTATGACCATGCGCCAATCTGGTCTCCGGTACGATATCCCAGCGTATCCGTCACGCTCTTCACCTTGTATTTGTCTTCGCGACGCAAAACCGTGAACAAAATCTCCCGGGAAGGTCGCATCAGCGCGTAAGCGGCGACCCGGCGAGCGACTTGAAAGATAGCCAGCAACGCCAGACTTGGCGCGATGCCCATTGCGCCAAAACCAATCATGCTGAGGAATGGCATCGCGACGAGTGTGAATCCGACGCCGAACCATTTCAGCAGACGCCCGGTGAGGAAGATTTGGATGACGACAGTGATGGAGTTAACCCACATATCCAAGTGGGCGAGAAAAACTGTTCGCGCGCCGCTGTCCTTGAAGGCTTCGCGTGCCAGGTCCGACTGCTGAAAATAGGCCCAGGTCGAAGTCGTTGTATAAAGGAGCATCGACCCGGCCAATCCAAGCAGGTAAGGCGAACGGCCAATATGCGTGATTCCTGACCAGATAGATCCGCCGATCGGTTCTTCGTGCCCCTGGGCAGTCTTGTTTCCATCCGTGAAGCCGCTCGGGAAGAATCGCACGAGGAAGCCGGCGACTGCGAACATGATCGCGGAAATCGCCAGAAGGTTGGCCGGTCCAATGTTTTGGACGTAACGCGCGGTGATGTAGGGCCCGAGCACGCCGCCGAGCGATCCGCCGACGGCGATGAAGCCATAGAGACGCTTGCCCTGCTCCACGGTGAACAGATCGGTCATGAACGCCCAGAAGATGGCGGTATTGAATAGATTAAAGACACTGACCCAGACATACAGGGCGCGGCCGATCCAGACTTGCTGCGCGGGTGGGCAACTCCGCATCAGAACAAAAAAGAGCGCGAGATTGAAAATGAAAAATCCGTAGGCGAGCGGAATGAATTTCCTGCGCGACATTCGCGCCACGATCGCCGCGAACAGGGCATTGGCGATCAACATCGCCACGAGCGTGGCGGTAAACATCCACGGCAGCGTTTCCAGCCGGTTGCCCGCGGCTATACTGTCGCGAATCGGTCGCATGATGTAGTAGCCCGTGAGAATGAGAAAATGGAAAGAGAATCCGAGCCAGAGCGCGCGGATTTCTTCCGGTTTTACGTCAACGATTTTTTCGAGGATACGTCTCATGCAACAAGTGTTGTCATCCTGAGCGTGAGCGAAGGATCTCTCCTACTTGCGTGACGTCTTCTGCATTTGTGGGATCCCTCGCTCCGCTCGGGATGACATTGCTTTTAACCTGTTTGTTTTTTCCAGGCGGCCAGCACTTCCGCTTCGCGCTCGGGCGTGAGCCCGGCCTTTAGCTTCATCTGTCGATCTTGCGGCAATCCTTTGAACCAGGCGAGCGTGTCGCGCGCTGTATCGGCAAGCGGACGAAACGTCAGGCCCTTTGCTAAGGCGCGGCCGATACTTGTTCGTGCCATTCCGAGTTCGTCGCCTGCCCAAACTGGCATGTCCGACCAGGCCTCGACCTTTTGTTGTTTGAGAAAATCAGCCGGCGCCCAGGTGAATTTTGCATCGGCATGGAGAGCGGTTTTGATTCCATCGAGCATGCCACCGATACCGAGGGGAGTGGCCGGTCCAGTTGCATTATAAGTTCCAGTTTCGGCATTTTCGACCATGCGGATTGTCCACTCGGCCAAATCACGTGCATCAATGAACTGCACCGGATCCTTCGGATCTCCTGGCGCCAGCACCTCACCCCCACGATTAATTCGCACTGGCCAGTAGGTGAAGCGATCAGTCTCGTCATGCGGCCCCACGATCAATCCGGGGCGAATGATCACCGTCCTACCGGGGAAAGCTTTCTCCGCTTCCTGCTCGGATAGGGCTTTGAGCGGCCCATAGGTTTTGTAACCTGACGCGCGCATCGCTTCCAGCGTCTCCTTGTACGGATCAGGACCCTCGTATTTCGCGAGTGTCGCGTTTTCGTCCACGCCTTTGCTCGTGTCGGCGTAAACTGAGATCGTCGAAATGAAAACGTAGCGTTCGACGTTCCCATTCAGAACTTGCGCGGCGTCGCGCACCCAGGCCGGCAACGTCGTCGGGTTATCAATCGCGACGTCCCATTTTCGGCTTCTCAGCGCGTCGAGCTGACCGTTGCGATCGCCAATCAATTGCTCGACCTCTTTTGGCAATTCGCCCGGATGAGTTTTGCCGCGGTTGAAAACAGTAATCTTATGTCCTCGACTAAGCGCGTAGCGAACCTGATACGGACCGGTAAATCCGGTGCCGCCGAGAATAAGTATGCGCAGGGGTTTCACAGCTTTCTCTGCGAACAAACTCACTGACCTTATCCCAAGACCAAGCGCAGCACCGGCTGCCGTGGAACGTATGATAAATTCACGGCGAGGTATTTTCACGTAAAGCGCTAACCTTCTTGTCATTCCGAGCGAAGTCGAGGAATCTCTTACCGTTCTCCGGATAACAATGAGAGATGTCTCCGCCCGTTCGACTCCGCTCAGGGCAGGCTCTCGGTCGACATGACAGGAAGCAATCTTACGCGACGTGAGGCGACGAAGTTAATTGGCGCGGGTGCCGCTGGGGTTCTTTTGCCGATTGCGGCATCGCCCGCCCAAGCGATCAGCGAATCATCAATGATGCTAACTCGGGCCATCCCTTCATCCGGAGAGAAGCTGCCGGTGATCGGGCTCGGCACGTGGCGCGTCTTCGATGTTGGATCATCAGAATCGGAGCGCGCTCCGCTCGAAGAAGTGTTGCGCTTGTTTGTTCGGCGCGGTGCGCGCGTCATCGATTCGTCGCCCATGTACGGACGCTCCGAACAAGTGATCGGCGATCTGACCAGCAAACTTGGGCTGCGCGACAAGCTGTTTTTCGCAACTAAAGTTTGGACGCGCGGGAAACAGGCCGGAATCGACTCGATAGAAAAGTCGTTCACGCGGTTGCAAACCAATCGCCTTGATTTAATGCAAGTGCACAATCTTGTCGACGTTTCAACCCAGCTCGCCACCATACGTGATTGGAAAACGCAAGGCCGCATTCGCTACGTTGGCGTGACCCATTACGAATCTGGCGCTTTTGAGGCGGTCGAGAAAATCCTGCGCAGCGAGAAGCTTGATTTCCTTCAGATCAATTACTCGATCATGGAACGCGAAGCGGAGCAGCGGATATTACCCTTGGCGCAGGAGCGCCGTGTGGGTGTAATCATTAATCGACCTTTTGGAGGTGGTGATTTGTTCGGCCGCGTGCGCGCAAAACAGCTGCCAGATGGGGCGGCTGAATTCGATTGCCATTCCTGGGCGCAATTTTTTTTAAAATGGATCGTGGCACATCCGGCGGTAACCTGCACCATTCCCGCTACAGACAACCCGCGTCATCTCGAAGATAATCTGCAAGCTGGCGTCGGGCGTTTGCCTGATGCGAAGATGCGCCAGCGGATGGCCGAATTGGTGTCCGCGTTATAGCGTTAATTCGCTATACCCAGCGATGTAACATAGCCTTCCCAGGCTGTAGCGGGACGCATCGTCTGAGACGCTCTGCAGTGCCCAAAAAACGCGGCAACATTCGCCGTTCTTCAAGCATGGTTTTAGTCTCACATCTGCGACTCAAGAACAGAGAGCTGTCAACGCAAAAAACTGCAAAAAAAAGTCACTTTTTTCCTAAAAAATCACTTGCGAAGGCAGTCGTCCTGCTCGATAAAACGCGCTCTTTATGCCGAAAATTGCCCCTAGGACCCCCCTGCCGACCCTTATTGTCGTTGTCACCTGGTCTTTCCTTGCTGCGACCGCAGTTTCCGCGGCTGGCCTGGACTCTACGAAGGGCCAGTTCAGCTTTAAAGATGCGAACGGGAAGACGCAGTCGATTCCCGTTGTCTCCACGTATTATCCCAAAAAGATCGAGCACCCGGTGACGAAACTGGATCAACTGCTTGATCCAAAGTTAATGCGGGCGGCGACAATCGCCCAAGAGCGTGCGCATGCGCATTCGCGGGCGCGTTGCTGGCAATATGTGAAGCAGGCGCTGCTTGCCTCCGGCGCGGTCAGTTCTTACCCGAAGACCGCTTACGCGAAAGAGGCCGGACAGGAACTGGTGAGCAATTACGGGTTCAAGAAGCTCGCCGTGCTCGATCCGTTCAAAGCGCCAGTGGGCTCGGTGTTGGTCTACGGTGCGAAGAAAGCAGCCGGACACGTCGAGATTCGGACGAAGGACGGTTTTGTGAGCGATTTCAAATCAAAGATTCCGTCACCACGTCCGTTGCTTGGCGTTTACGCGAAGGGGTAGCCGCCGGTCGCTGCCGCCGTCGAGTTAGAACTCGGCTACAAATCCCGGACGCTATGTATATGGCGGTCGCGGGGTGGGGAAGTTGGTCGCGGCACTAAGGCCCCTCCCACATTGGTCGCAGCACTAAGAGCGCTCCAATTTATTTTAGGAGCTTTGCGTTCAGGTTGATCTGAGTTCCAGAGAGCGCAACGGAGACGGGGCAGGTTTTCTTCGTTTGCTCGGCTTGTTCGCGGAATTTGGCTTCGTCGATACCGGGAACTTCCGCCTCGCAATCGAGGTCGATCGACGTAATTTTTGGGCCGCCGCCGCTGATTTCGAGTTTAACCTTTGCGGTCGTGTTGATGCGTTTAGCGGGGTGGCCTGCCTTTTCCAGGTTGGCCGACAGTGCCATAGAAAAACAGCCGGCTTCAGCCGCGCCAATTAGTTCTTCGGGATTTGTTCCCGCCGCCTCTTCGAAACGCGATGAAAAAGAATAAGGCCCTTCGTACGCGCCGCTGCCAAGTCTCATCGTTCCTTTGCCGCCCTTCAAAGTGCCTTCCCAAGATGCTGATCCGTTTCTTGTTGCCATGTTAGTGAGTTCCTCTTTTTGGTGTTGGAGTACGACTGGACTCATTGTCCGCACATGTCGAGTGGAATGTTTGCCGTACGTCTTCGCCAAACATCAAGCCCCGTTTGGAGCGCAATCGTTACAGGCGCGCCGAAGATCTCATGTTCTGCGCCTGGCGCAGCGCAAAAACGATGCAGACGCAAGAACTACACGACCAGGTTCCAATGTTTTTCCACAAGTATCGCGTGATGCGACTGTCCCTGCATTTGTATCATTTCGGACCGAGCCTCGGCTGGGAGAATCTTTGGCCGCAATCCGCGCGCTGTTAGGTTTAGACTCACTGTCAGGTCTTTGAATCCGGACGGTCATGAAGTGCGGATGCGTTCTCGCCCACGCAACCGCTTGTTGCTTATGCTCGAAAAACCGATCGATGACGATGGCATTGCGCTCGGCCGCCGTCCGGCCTAACGAACGAGCAGCTTTGCGGCTGACCACAGCCGGCCCGGTATCGACGGCCACGCATGTGGCGTCCGCGAACAAGACCTTGCTCCCATACGGGATCTTTTTCGGATCGACGGCGCAGTGCCCATCACGCAAACGCGCGCCGTTCCAACGGGCGCGAAGCTGACCTTCGCTGCGCCAATACACTGTGATGCGCGCGAGAACAGAGTGGTCATCGGCAAAAATGCGGGACCCCAGTGTTAAACCAATACTTACTAACAAAATCAAACGCTTCATATTTTTCGCGCGCACCTTCACGGGCGCGAAGCGCGCGCTAAATCCCGCAGGGGAGCGAGGAGAGCGTTAGGAAGAGGTGGTCTTCTTTAATAGATTCGCGAGCCGCTGATAAAATGGTTGCATCACCACAAAAAGCTGGCGCCCCGCAAATATAGAATTCAGAATTTTGCGCGCGATTGCCAAAACCACTTGTCAGGACGGCACATCGCCCGCATATACGCGCCCATGCGACGATTAGCCCTCTTCATTTTTCTTTGCAGCTGCTGCATCGCCTTTTTGCCTGCAATGGCTCAGGCGGACGGCTCGCCGAAATCGTCGTCATGGTTTTATTACAACGATTCGAACGGCCACCGTGCATCCGCTCCCATTGTTCGGCAGTATTGGCCGGGCCGGATTGTTCATTCGCTCGCACAGGTGGATCCGAAAATCGATCCGAAGCTACGGCGCGCGGCCAGCATTGCTCAGGAACGTGCCCATGCTCATTCAAAGGCGCGTTGCTGGCGTTATGTAAAAGAAGCTCTGGTGGCTGCTGGAGCGGTTAAGTCCTACCCAAAAACTGCGTATGCGGCTGAGGCTGGCGGAGAGCTTGTTCGTAGCTACGGATTCAGGCGACTGCCAATTCACGATCCATATTCGGCCCCTGTAGGCGCAGTGTTAGTTTACGGAAACAAAAGCCGGGGCCACGTCGAGATCCGGACGAGAGACGGTTTCGTTAGCGATTACCATTCCAGGAACGCTTGCTTCTATCCCTTAGTAGCTGTCTACGCAAAATTCTCGTAGTAACCTACGCCTTGGGTCGCGGCCCTGTGGCCCTCCTCAATTTGTTCCGTGGCCGCCTTTGCCGAACGGGTATCTCGTCGACGGCGGACTGCTGACAACCAGCGGGGGATTGCTTGGTTTAGGCTGACTGGTGTCCGGTGCCGTGGTCGCAACCATTTTGCCTCGCAGCGGCGGCGCTGCTAATTGGACGCCGGCTCGTTGATTTGGTGGAACAACTCGCACGGTCATGAAGGGCGGATTTCTGCCCGCCCAGGAGAGGGCCTGAAGTTTGGTTTCAAAAAATCGATCAATCACAATGGCGTTCTGTTCGTAAATAGTGCGGCCGGATCGCCGCGCGGCTTTGCGATTTTTCACCGCCGTACCGGTGTCAACTGCCGCCAGAGTCGTTCCATCTGGAAAAATCACCCGGCTGCCGTAGGCGATTTTTTTCGGATCGACGGCGCAGTGCCCGGTTTGCAGACGCAGGCCTGTCGCGCATTTGTGCTGGCGCGTATATCTGTCAGAACCGGAGCCACCCTTGGCCCAGTAGACCGTGACCCGCGCCAGCAGCGCCTGCTCACGCTTTGATTGCTCGGTTACAGACTGCCGGGCAAATGCGGCGGATATCGTTAGCTGAATCAGCGCAATGGTGGCAATGAATCGGCTCATAATAGATCCCCGGACGATTCCGCATCCCCCCAGGTGGAGCTCAATAGTCCGCTTGCGAGCTTTGTGGGAATCGTCTCCACTTTGAATTCGAACTTGGCTGGTAATGTGGTTGCGGTTTGGAACAGAAATTCTTTGCTGACCAATATTTACGTGCTTTTGATCAGAAACCGTTTTCAACCTTGAGGTCTCGCTCAGGGGTTGAAATTAACCCCGAACCGATGCGCCACTGCCGCTGTCCACTTTTTGTATGGAAGGGAGCGTGGGACCTGGCGGCGGCAATCATAGTCGGCGCGCGCGAAGACGAGCTGGATAGCATCGCGCTGGGAATGTCGTTCGACGGAGCGTATTCTAAGGCGTCGGGTGAAGCTCATTATGAGATTTATGACAATTAGAAGCATAGGGCGATCCTGATGTGAATAAAACTTTTCCCTCCCCCGCAGCTCCGCCCATCCCCATCGCCATGTGGTCGGGCCCGCGAAATATCTCCACAGCCTTGATGCGGTCGTGGGGTAATCGACCCGATACGGCCGTCGTGGATGAGCCGTTCTACCCGTTCTATTTGAAGGCGAGCGGGAAGAAACATCCAGGCGCGGATGAAGTAATGGCAAAGGGAGAAACCAATTGGCGCAAAGTCGTAGCGCAGCTCTCTGGGCCTGCTCCAGGCGGAAAGAAAATCTTCTTCCAAAAACAAATGGCGCATCACTTGTTGCCCGAGATCGACCGCCAATGGCTTGGCGCGGTCACGAATTGTTTTCTTATCCGTGACCCGGCAGAGGTGATCACCTCATATATAAAGAAGAATGACGATCCAGCGTTGGACGATCTAGGGTTTGTGCAGCAGGCGGAGATTTTTCATTGGGTCTGCGAGCAGACGGGGAAAATCGCGCCGGTGATCGATGCCAAAGATGTCCTGCAAAATCCGGAGCGGCTTCTTCGATTGCTGTGTAACGCAGTTGGGGTGGAGTTCGACGACGCCATGTTATCGTGGCCGCCGGGATTGCGCGAAACAGATGGGATTTGGGCCAAGTATTGGTACGATGAAGTGGCGAAATCGACTTCTTTTCAGCCCTATCGACCGAAGCACGAAGTGCTGCCTGATCGATTAAGCAAACTTCATGATCGCTGCCGCGAATGCTATGAGCGGCTTTACCAACACCGACTGCATTAAAGAATTTAGCCACAGATTGACACCGATTTTCACAGATCTGCAAGAAACAGCTGCCGCAACTCAATTTTCTGAATCTGTGTCAATCTGTGTTCATCTGTGGCTAAAAACGATCGTGAGCATGAGCATGAGATTGTATGCTGCAACAATTTAACGAGAAGAACCGCGACCTCGTCGTAAACATTAATGGTCGCCTTGTGCACCGGGACCAGGCTGGTATCAGCCCGTTCGATTCAGCTGTCCAAGGTGGGGACGCGGTTTGGGAAGGACTTCGTCTTTACAACGGTCGGATCTTTAAATTGCACGAACATCTCGATCGGCTGCATCGCTCTGCGCTCGCCCTTTCTTTCCCGGAAATTCCATCGCGCGAAAAGATTATAGACGAGATTAGACGCACGCTCGCTGCCAACAAAATGCGCGATGGAGTGCACATTCGCCTTACCCTAACGCGGGGAGTGAAGATCACATCCGGCATGGACCCGCGTCTGAATCAATCAGCTCCGACTTTGATTGTGCTGGCCGAACACAAGGGTCCTGTTTACGAGAAGACAGGGCTGAAGTTGATTACGAGCAAATTTCGGCGTCCTCCACCGCAGGTTCTCGATCCGCGAATTCACCACGCCAATTTGCTCAACTCGATTCTTGCGAAAATTGAAGCGAACAATGCCGGCGCAGACGACGCGCTCATGCTTGATCTGCGCGGCTTTGTGGCCGAGACGAACGCGACCCATATTTTCATCGTGCGTCAAGGCGAGCTGGCCACAAGCCGCGTCGTTGCCTGTCCGGAAGGAATTACGCGCGCGACCGTGCTTGAGATTTGCTCGGCGGAAAACATCGCGTGCGTGGAAGCCGACCTGACGCTGGACGATGTTTATGGCGCCGACGAAATGTTCTGCACCGGGACAATGGGTGAACTGGCTGCGGTCACAAAAGTGGATGACCGGATCATTGGCAACGGCGCCGTTGGTCAGACGACAGAGCGGTTAAGCCAACTGTATGGTAGACGTACTCTCAACGAGGGCGTGACGGTCGTTCCGTAAGCAGGAAGCCGGGAAGCGCGACAGCCGCTGCTGCACCAAAGCCCCCGCCAGCAAGTTCGCTCCTTCGACAGTCCACGAACAGTAGCGACATCAAGCAACGATTTCAGACCGTTTTAAAGTCAACATGATGTCAACGTTCGCGTAAGGCATACCGAAAATGACGGGAAGCGCCGATTTTACGCTTGCAACGCGCTGACTGGCTCATTCACCCTGAGACGCGAATGACAAATGCGATTAAAAAACTTATTCTTTTTGTCGCAGTAGCGGGCGCGATGCCAGCAGCTGATGCCACCACAATTCCGGTTGATCTGGGGCCGTCGGCGAGGGTGACAGGAGACAAAATAGTGACGTTTACCGGGCTCAATAACCTACAGCTGAACGGGCAAACGGTTTCTCTAGATTTCGTCTTCAGCGGAGATTCTTTTGTGCGGCTGTTCAAGGAGACGAGTACAAGTTTCGAGCTGGTTCCGTTCCTGGACCTGTTCGGCGCGGGCACTATTAATAATCCCACGGGCACCGGTTACATTTTCGACAGCGCCAATACCCCCATTAGCTCGGTCGCAATTTTCGGCGGGTCAGTTACTACGGGTCCCGGCGGCGAAGCTTTTCGTTTTGGGCTCGCCGATTTTTTTCCGCTCCTCGCCGATGTGAATGGCACACCTCGGCAGGGTGTGATCTTCCCGCTTGACATTTACGGTGCTCACCTGGAGATCACGCTGCCTAACGCCCCCGCATTCCAGGTTACTGGCGGCGAGTTCGGGCTCTTTGCCGGCAACTCGCAGTTTCAGATTGGGGACGTGCCTGACAATGGCGCGACACTGCCGTTGGCGCTCGGCGCGTTCCTCCTGCTTCTCGCTTTCCACGCTGCCAAGGGGCGCTTCGGCGACTCGGCTGTTACCGCGCTAGATCGAAATCTGTTCAACCCAGAGCATATATCCTGCGGTTGAAGTTACCAGAGGCGCATTCCCATTAGTCGGCAACAGCCGACTGTTTGGCATTGGTGCGGGCATTCCCGCGGACCTTTTTCCCGAGACCGAAGCACAGCCATTTTGCTCGGGTTAGGTTTTGTCGGAATGATGCTGCTTTTCACGCAATGGTTGCTGCCGAATACGCGACACCGTCATTGAAACTTTCTGCCTGATACGTGGAGGGTCGAGCTACTGCGAGACTCAAATGTACAAATGAGCTCATCTTAGGTGCGCGGCTTTTCGCCGGGCGAATGTCAGGCACTGGCAGCGCCACACTTTTTGCGCGGCCGTTTACCGCCAAAGAACAGAAGCGAGTTTGCTTTTCGTCGGCAGGGAAAACTGCATGATTATCTCTGATGCAGGATGCGCTCACCCCGATGATGCAGCAGTACCAACGGCTGCGAAAAAGTATTCCAGCGGATACTTTGTTACTTTTTCGGTTGGGCGATTTCTACGAGCTTTTTTTCGAAGACGCGAAGGAAGCGTCCGGGCTGCTTAACGTTGCACTGACAAAACGAAACGGCGTCCCGATGTGCGGGGCATTTGCGACCAAACAAGCGAACCGCAGCCCGGCAAAATCGTCTCGCGCGACATCACCCAGATCATTAGCGCTGGAACCATCAGCGAGCTGAATTTGCTCGAATCGAAACGTGCCAATTATCTGGGTGCGATTTATGTGCAGAATGGGACGTACGGCTTCGCCTACGCGGACCTGAGCACAGGTGAGTTTCGACTGACGCAGGTAGAGGACCGACAGTCGCTTTTGAACGAACTGGCGCGCGTCTCGCCGGCGGAACTACTGGTAAGTGAAGAACAGAAAGAGAAATTCAACGAACTAGGGCAGGCGATCGGCTGCGACAGTTACACTTTCCTGCCAGAACAAGCTTCCTTTACCTTGTGTGAGCATTTCAAGACGAAATCGCTCGACGGGTTCGGTTGCGCGGAAATGTCCGCTGCCATCGGAGCGGCGGGCGGAATTGTCCATTACCTAAAACATCAGCTTCGACGGAAAATTGACCATCTAAGGTCGCTTGGCTGCGATCCACCGGCTAACTATGTCGCGCTCGACGCAGCCACCCAGACAAACCTTGAACTGGTGGAAGCGCGTGGCCGTGGAGGAACAAGTCTGCTCGGCGTGCTCGATCGCACCCTCACGCCGATGGGGGCGCGCAAACTGCGGGCCTGGATCTTGCAGCCTCTGCGTGATGTGGCTGAAATCGGGCGCCGGCAGCAAGTGATTGCGGATTTGATCCAGGAAGGAGAGTTACTTTCTTCAATTCGAGCCGAACTGAAATCGATTCGTGATTTCGAGCGTGCGGCCGGTCGATTGAGCCAAGCCTCAGGGAATGCGCGCGATTTGGCCGCGCTGAAAAATTCATTGCAACAGATTCCAAAGTTGAAGGCGGAACTCAAAAAACTGATCGAGCGGATCGAGTTTGGGAAAAGAGGCGCCGGCTTACAGTCGGTCATCCAAAATGATTCACAGGCGGGAAGCCTGTGCCACAGGTTACAAGATGAGATCGAGGAAATGCCCGCGGTAGCCGGGAACCTGGCTGGCGCTATCGTCGATGATCCACCGTTGGCATTGAAGGAGGGTGGAATTTTTCGGGATGGTTACAATGCCGATCTGGACGAGCTACGGGCGGCATCACGCGACGGGAAAAAGTGGATCGGCGAACTGCAGGAGCGCGAAATCGGCGCGACTGGAATCAAGTCACTCAAGGTCCGATTCAATTCGGTATTCGGCTACTTCATCGAAATAACCAAGTCAAATCTGGGTGGGGTGCCGGCGCATTATACCCGCAAACAAACAACTGTGGGAGGCGAGCGTTTTATCACGCCGGAACTGAAGGAGGTCGAGGCGAAGATTCTCGGCGCGGATGAACGCGCCCGAAATCTAGAGTACCAACTTTTCCAAAAGTTGCGCGACGAGACGTTGCAAGAAATCAGTGCGATTCAAAAAACAGCCGCCGCCATCGCGACTCTAGATGCGTGCTCCGCGCTCGCTGAGACAGCGCGGCTTTTTCGTTATTGCCGGCCGACGCTGAATAACACGTCACGCCTTGTCATCAAAGATGGTCGTCACCCGGTGCTCGATCAGAACTTGGTGGAGGAGAAATTTGTGCCGAATGACACTGAGCTGGATGGCGATAACCTGCGGCTAGCGATTGTAACTGGCCCGAACATGGCCGGCAAATCGACCTACATACGTCAGGTTGCGTTAATCGTCCTGATGTCGCAGATCGGGAGTTTTGTCCCCGCGGCCAGCGCGGAAATTGGAGTAGTCGATCGGATTTTCACCCGCGTCGGCGCCAACGACGATCTGACACGTGGGCAATCAACCTTCATGGTGGAGATGAACGAGACGGCAAACATTGTGAACAACGCGAGCGAGCGGAGCCTGGTCATCCTTGATGAGATCGGCCGGGGCACATCGACATTCGACGGACTTTCCATCGCCTGGAGCGTGGCGGAATTTCTGCACGATAAAATCAAAGCGCGCACGCTTTTCGCCACGCACTATCATGAATTAACCAAGCTCGCCGAAGAGCGCAGTGGGGTGTGTAACCTCAATGTCGCGGTGCGCGAATGGAATGAGCAGATCATCTTTCTGCGCAAGATTGTCCCCGGCGGCGCCGACAAAAGTTACGGGATTCAAGTGGCGCGATTGGCTGGATTGCCGAAAGAAATTCTAGATCGAGCCAAGGACATTCTCGCTCATTTGGAAAAGCCCGATGGGGCAGTGAGGCATCCTCAGAAGAAGCAAAGATCAAGAGGTGCGATGCCAACGGCGCAAAAACCGCAGATGGACTTATTGTAGGTAGGGGCGATTGACCTCAATCGCCATGGACCGGCGGCTGCCGGAGTGAAGCGCCGCTACCTGGCGCAAAACCATCCTAACCATTTGTGCTTTTGAGGCAGAGCGAGGAAATTATACTTCCTGCTGTTGTATAGATATGGCGGTTAAGACGGAAAAAGAGTTGAGCGAGACTCAGCGGGGTCATTGGCTTAAAGCGGTGGCCGCGATTGAGCTGCGGAACTTTGGTTACGCCATCTCGCTTCTACAGGGGATCCTCAAACATGAACCAGAGTTCCTCACTGGAAGGCAATTGTTGCGCCGGGCCGAAGTGATCAAACATAAAGCGACCAAGAAAACTTTCTTCAATATTTCAACCGCTCCGATTGCGGTCATGAAAGCGCAACGCGAATCAAGAAAAGATCCAAAACGGGCCATGGAGATGATTGAGAAAGTGCTGGAAGAGGAGCCTTATAATCGCCAGGCCAATCTGGTACTGAAAGAGGCCGCTGTAGCCGCCGGTTGGCCGGAGATAGGAGTCTTCGCGCTCCGGACATTGCTGGAAGAGCATCCGCGCGACGTCAAGCTCTTGCACGAGCTTGGCCGGTTATATCACGACATGGGCGAAAGTGACCAGGAAGTGGAAGTTTACAATCGCATCACTATTATCGACCCCTTGGACGCAGAGGCATTGCGCCGGGGTAAAGATGCGTCCGCGCGCGCATCCATGACCGGCGGAGGCTGGACCCAGGCGGAAAGCTATCGTGATCTGATCAAAGACAAGGACCTGGCTGTTTTGCTCGAGCAGCAGAGCCGGATGAAATTGACGGGCGGATCGGTGGATCACCTGATTGCGGAAATCTATGTCCAACACCAAGCCGAGCCACAAAGTGTCGACTTGGCGAGAAAGCTTGGCGCGTTAAACGAAGAGAAAAACGACGTGGAATCGGCCATTGCCTGGTATCAATACGCTGCCGATTTGACTAGCGGGAGTGACGCGGGGCTCCTGCGAAAGGTTTCGGATTTAAAAATGAAAAGAACCGAGGCCGAAATCGTTGCGCATGAAGAGTTCCTCTCCAAACATGGAGCAGGCGACGAGGTTTACGCGAAAAGAATGGAGGAGCTGGAGGCGGCACGAAAAAAGCGGACTGATCTTCTGATTGAGGATGCGCGCAAACGCGTGGAACGCAACCCGACTGACCTGCAACTGCGTTTCGAGTTAGGCGAGTATCTGATAAATGCGGGACAGTTTCGCGAGGCACTGCCGGAATTGCAGCGCGCTCGACAGAACCCTAACGCCCGGCTAAAATCGATGAACCTGCTCGGTCGATGCTATCGCGAGCTCGGCATGCTCGACCTTTCGATGAAACAGCTCGAGGACGCAGCCAAAGAAATTTTGTCGATGGACGCTATGAAGAAGGAGATCGTCTACAATTTGGGGCTGGTTTACGCACAAATGGGCGAGAGGGAAAAGTCACTCAATTGTATGAAACAGATTTACGAGGCGGATTACGGTTACAAGGATGTAGCTGAGCGGGTGGAAAGCTCATACCGCCAAGGGGCGATGCCGAGCTGAGTGTAGTTAGGTTATTGAGAGCGAAATTTCTTTACTTTGATTGAATCGCCCGGTCGTATTGACGTCCAACGGGTTGTCAGGATGCGAATGTGAAATGCCGGATGTCCGGTTTTTAACCAAGGAATATTTATGAAAAACAAACTTACTATAATCTCTCGATTCGGAATGGCGGCGATTGCCGTTGCTTCGGTCTGTTTCCTCGACACAGCTGCAGCGCAATTGCCATTTGGTAGATCTGGTAGACCTCCCAAAGCCGGAGAGAGTCCGGTTGAGAAAACAAAAAAGGGCAGTGCTCTCAGCGCCAAGGACAAAAGTTTTATGATGAAGGCGGCGAAGGGTGGCACGATGGAAGTGGAGTGGGGGAAATTGGCAGCTAAAGACGGCCAAAGTGCCGACGTTAAGAAATTCGGGAACCGGATGGTGACCGATCACTCAAAAGCGAATGATGAACTCATGTCTCTCGCTCAGGAAGAAGGAGTCAAGCTGCCAAACGAGAAGACGAGCGGGAAGTGGAAATCAGACAAGGATTACATGGACATGATGGTAAAGGATCATGAAAAGGACCTGGCTGAATTCCAAGCGGAAGCAAAAGATGGCAGCGATCCTGATGTAAAGAAGTTTGCGGAGAAGACTTCCAAGGTGGTCCAAAAGCACCTTGATATGGCCAGGGAAATACAGGGCAAGCTGAAGTAATCAGTGGTTTGTTTGGTTGCGAACGCGGCGCGGCTGAAATGTCGCGCCGCGTTTTTTTTCAAGCTCCGCCCTTTGGCATCGGCCAGAGTGCAAAGTTTTTCGATCTTGCTTTAACGTAATCACCTATCTCGTAGCTGGGCTGCACGACCTCTTACCGATCGCTTTTCACTTTTCACTTCATTCTGGCGTGAGCTTTTCCTGCTCCTTCCTTTCTTCTCCCTTCGGGAGGGGATCAAGGTGAGGCGATTCAATTGCACGTCTTACCTAGTCAACAAAAACACGCTGCGCCCATTTATGCTGGGATTACATTCGACGCAAAACCGGCTTGCTTTTGCGAGAGCAGCCGGAATTCTGCAGGAGGATGCGCCGGACAAAAATCATCTGCACGCTGGGCCAGGTCACCGAGGACAGAAAAATCCTGAGCCAAATGGTTGAGCACGGCGCCGACGTGTTTCGATTCAACATGAGCCACGCCGATCCCAACTGGGTTCGAAAGCTCGTTCCTCAAATTCGGAAACTGGCGGATCAGGCGAGACGTTCCGTCGGCATTCTGCTCGACACGCAGGGGCCGGCGATTCGAACAGGAGATGTGAAAACGGAGCTTCATCTAAACTCCGGCGATACGATTGAGTTCACCGTTCGGGGAGCAAAGAGCGAGGAGAAATATTCGGTCGATGTGAATTACGAAGGGCTCGTAAATGACATTCAAGTCGGAGATACCGTGTTGGTCGACAACGGCTTGATCCGGCTGCTCGTTCTGGAGAAGCGCAAGAATCGAATTCGCTGTCGTGTCCTGACTCCGGGAACCCTCGGCTCGCGTCGCCACATCAATTTGCCGGGCATCCGGGTCAATCTTCCGCCTCTTACAAAAAAGGACATTGCCGATGTGAAGCTCGGCGCTGAACTGGCGGTTGACTTTGTGGCTTTGAGTTTTGTGCGCGAGGCCAGCGACCTAGTGGAACTGCGTCGCATTCTGCGGGAAGCAAAAAGTAAAGCGCTGATTGTGGCGAAGATTGAGGACCAATCAGCTGTGCATTCGATCGATGAGATCATCAAAATAGCCGATGCCATCATGGTGGCGCGCGGCGACCTGGGAATTGAATGTCCGATGGAGGAGTTACCGATCATTCAGCGGCGAATTGTTAAAATGAGTATTCGTCTGGGCAAGCCGGTGATTGTGGCAACCCACATGTTGGAGTCGATGATAACGAATCCGATACCGACACGCGCCGAAATCACCGATGTGGCCAATGCCGTCTTTGAGCAAGCGGACGCAATTATGCTCAGTGGCGAGACGAGTGTGGGCCGTCACCCAGTAGAATGCGTCGAGGTTTTGAATCGCGTGGCCGTGCGCATCGAGCGTAGCGGTGGCGCCGGCTATGCCCAATTCGCTATCCTGGAAGACGAGCGGCAAAAAACAGTCGCGTCCGCGGTGGTTCTGGCAAACTCGCTCCGGCGCGCGAAAGTCATAGTTTTTACCCGGCATGGCACAATGGCGCGCTATGTTTCAAATCTTCGACCGGAACACGCGCCGATTTTCGCGGTTACGCCGAGTGAACAAGTTCGGCGTCAATTATCGATTGCCTGGGGGGTGTTCCCGGTCCGTCTTGATTTTACGGACGATCCCAACGCCACCATTGAAGCGGCGGAAAGATACTTGCGAGAAAACAAGCTGACAGCAGAAGGCGATCAGTTGGTGATCATCAGTGATATCCTGGCGGAAGGTGCGCGCTTCGATTGCGTCCAGCTGCGGACCGCGAAATAGGAACATTGAAGCAATTGTAGGGCGGTCATTTTGGCCGCCATCTTTCGGCGGCGAGGAATCGCCGCCCTACAAAAGTGCATGGTGCTCGCTGCGCCGAGTGGCTACAAAACAAACGCGCGGTTGCCGCGGCGACCGCGCGCTAGAAAGCTAAAGTGGGAGGGACCTCAGTGTCCCGATGATCGCAGGCTAAGGCTGCTCCCACATTGAGGGCCCGCTTAAGCTTCGACTGGGAGTTCGACGTCGACCGGGCGCTCTTTCTTGCCGAGAGCACGGCGCAATTTCGAAAGGGCAATGTTTTGCAGCTGCCGGATGCGCTCGCGCGTCACACCAAATTTTTTGCCTACTTCCTCGAGGGTCTTGGGTTTGCCACCATCGAGACCAAAGCGCTGGAAAATAATCTTCTTCTCGCGATCATCGAGCACGTCGAGCAATCCGCCGACCTCGTTGCGAAGGTTCTTGTCGCGCAACAATTCGAAAGGCGTTTGTGCTTCTTCGTCTCCCACGATCTCGCCAAATTCTGTTGAATCATCATCGCTGATCGGTGCATCGAGCGAAGCCGGTCGAATCGACACTGTCTTCAGTTGCGAAACTTTGCCACTGGCGATACCGATCTCGTCACCGAGTTCCTCGTCAGTCGGCTCGCGCCCGAGTTCCTCGCTCATTTGCAGCGAGACACGGCGCATCTTGGAAATTTTGTCCACCAGATGCACGGGCAAACGGATGGTCTTGCTCTGGTTGGCCAGAGCGCGCTTGATCGACTGTTTGATCCACCACGCTGCGTACGTGCTTAGTTTCGCCCCTTTCGTCGGATCGAACCGCTCGACCGCCTTGGTCAGTCCGACGTTTCCCTCGGAGATCAGGTCAAGCAGCGCCAGACCGAGATTGGCGTAATCGTGCGCAATGGTGACAACGAGCCGTAAATTCGCGAGAATCATTCGCTCGCGCGCCGCCACGTCGCCCTTTTTAATTTTTCCTGCGAGCTCAATCTCTTGTTCCGGGGTCAAGAGAGGAATCCGCCCGATCTCTTTCAGGTATCTTTCGAGTCCGGTATCGCGTTCATTCATGACCGGAAGTTATTCGCTGGAGGGAACCTACCGCCACGACGCAAGCGTGGGATTTTGAAATGCCGCTTGCGAGGTGATCTGTACTCCCTCTTTCGAGTTACGATCAAATTGATGCTGATTACGAAGGAAATTTGGGCCACCAGTATAGGCGCCTCCTATCACCGCTAGTCGCACAAAGTATTTCAACGGACGTCCCACGTGATGTCGCGTGTGGTATGCAGACATCAAATCTCGAAAGCAAACCGCACGAGTGCCCGCTGGCAGAGCCGGTCCTCAAAAGGGTCTCGTTCACTCAGATCATGGATCATTTCCAACGCATCTTGTTTCCCATCGACCTTCTTGGTCCTGGCATTGGCGCAGTCATAATCAGCGGCTTGCTCCTGTTAATTTCGCCCTTCTATCACGCGGCGCGATCGGGCGCCGAAAAGGGGGTGAGCTGAATGAAAACTACGACTTCTATGCGCGTGCGGGCTTCTCGCTTCTTAAGCGAACGTTACCGACAGAGGGAACGGCCCGGCTACTTCGCCGATCTCTTTCTTTGGGGAGTGATCATCATCACGGTAGTAATATGGCCCTTGTTCCCACTGGCCCACGCGATGGAGACGCTGAGATAAAAAGAATCACAGCCGGTCGAGCCAGGGGTCTCCTCACTATTGCTCGCTACGTTAGGTTCCGAGCGATCGATAAGCTTTAGGGTAAAAAGGCATCCACTGCCTCCCGACGGAATGCGGCGGCGGCCTTGCTCTCGAGGCGGAGAGGATTGCGCAGCAAATTGAGCTCGCGCACGGGAATGGGCGGTGCAAAGGGTAAGGCGACACAACCACTCGCGAGCTCTCTTTCAATCATCATTTTCGGCACCAGCGTCACACCCATATTCGCCGCAACCATTTGCGTAATGGTAGCCAGCTGGGCGCCTCTAACAGCCGGTTCGGGCTGGAGTTGATGGGTCGCCAGGAGCTCATGAACCTGGGTCGAGAGGCAATGCATTTCCTGCAAAATAAGAAACTTGTGCGATTTGAGATCGCTCCACTGGATCTTTCTCTTTTTCGCTAGCCGATGCCCGGCCGGCAGCAGGAGCAACAGTGCCTCCTTGCCTAACGAATGGCGTTGAAGGGTGAGGCTTTCATCGCAGTTCGACATAATGGCGGCGTCAAGCGTTCCGTCCTCCAACCGCAATGCCAGGCTTTCGGTTGT
>WNGI01000854.1_pt1 | contig 24074 bp, 26 predicted proteins | sample 5400621 | NCBI WGS metagenome assembly WNGI01 (sample SAMN13153374, study PRJNA577476) | soil metagenome | isolation source: 20 cm soil or saprolite under Garry oak tree replicate 1 | place: USA:California | collected 2016-06-15 | reverse complement strand
TCGTAGCCTTTGAGGAAGGCTGCGGGATCTTGGCGATAGCGCTCGCGTTGGGCCGGGTCGCGATTGACGTGATAAATCAACTTCTGCAATTGGTAAAGGCTCATGACCTCAGTCCAGTTTTGCGTGCAGCCACGCGATCACGGTTTTGAAGATATTCGAAATCGAACCCATGTGGCCGCCGGGAAATAGCCTTATTGCTTTAGGATTTCCATGCTCGAGGAGCAAGTAGAAATCTTCCAGCGGTACCTGCTTGTCCTCTTTGCCGTTGACAATCAGTAACGGCGCGCAAGATTTGTCGAGCCGTCCTTGATCGAGTAACGACAGCGCCGGCATGACTTGGCAAAGCTCATCGAAAGTTTTCTTGCCGAATAGATTGGCGCGCGCTTCGATCAAATCGAATAGGTAGGAGTCCGCGTGGCGCGAGCGCTCCTGCCACTCGGGTTGGAAAAAATAATGGATACCGCCGCCCCAGTTGACCGCGGCGCGCAGCGTTTCCGGCGCCAGGTGCGCCAGTTTGGTCGACCAATAGCCACCGAAGCTGGCGCCGACGACGGCGATCTTTTCGGCATCGACCTCCGGACGCTTGAGCAAGTAATCGAGCACGGCGACGTGCACTTGATGGGCGTCCGGTCCGGCGAGCATCGGGCATTCTCCCGTGCCCGGGCTGTCGATGATGAAGCAACCCCAGCCTTCTTTGACAAAGGCCTCGCCGAAGGAATGGCGTTCTTCTTTCCAGTTGTCGATGCCGCCCCAGTGCATGATCATCGGCGCCGGCAGTTCTTGCGGCAATCTCAAATGACCGACGATCGTCTTGTCCCGAAACGGGATTGAAACTCGTTCCACTGGGATTGCAAAATACTTCGATGCCGCGAGAAACGTCTCGCGAGTTTTTTTGTAGCCGTGATGTTTGCCGGGTGTGCTCGGAAACGGATGACGCGCGATGCCATAGTAGCCGTAGGATTTCAAAAACGCTTCTTTGGCTTGGGCTCCGTTGCCGGATTTCTCCGCGGCGGTGGCCTTGTCTTCCCAGCGCACGCCGAGATCGTTCCATGCTGTCGCCCAGGTTTCGCCGTCGAAGTTTGGCATCTTCGCCAGGGCTTCTTCCGCTTCGATTTTGTCGGCGTGGAGAAACGGCGCGCGCTGGCCGACGCGCTCGCGAATATCATTTTTCACTTCTTCAACCGTGCGGGGTTTGCTCATGCCAAAGTCCTTTTTTATCTTAAGATCCAGACAGGGTGTTTTACGGAATTTTTACCTCGCCAGTTTTTTCAATCCAGCTTTGACCGGTGCAGTGTCCCCAGCGAACTTGCCCTCTCGCCAGGCTGGCTACCGGCGCGGTTACTCCCGCCATAGAGGATCAAATGAGCGTTGTCAACTTAGCGAAAAGTTTAACCTGTGTCGGACACCGCGCTATCAATTTCGATGCCGAATTGCCACGGTGATATCAGGCCGCCGGGTGTTGACGTTTAAAGTGCACCATGTCATGCAATTATTTCATGCCGGATGTTTACAATCGGAGTTTTTCCAGTCAAGATTTTTGAATCTCGTCACGGAGCAATTCATGGCCGCGATCATTGACGGCAAAGCCGTCGCCAAGGAAGTTCAAAAGCAGATCAAAGAAGAAGTCGAAGGTCTAGAGCGGCGCTGGGGATGGGTTCCGGGTTTGGCGGTGGTTCTGGTCGGCGATGACCCCGCGTCGCACATTTACGTGCGTAACAAGGAGAAAGCGTGCAGAGAGGTTGGCATCAAATCGTTTGAGCATTTACTGCCGGCGACGATCCCGGAAAAAGAATTGCTGACACTGGTGCACCAACTCAACAAGGATAACGAGATTCATGGCATCTTGGTGCAGTTGCCGCTCCCGCCGCATATCCACGCGGAAAAAGTCCTGGAGGCAGTTTCTCCGTATAAAGACATCGATGGCTTTCATCCGATGAGCCAGGGAATGCTGCTGCTCGGCGGCGATGGTTTCAGGCCGTGCACGCCGATGGGTATCATGAAGCTGCTGGCGGCAGTCGGTTGCGAGCTCAAGGGGAAAAATGCCGTCGTTGTGGGACGCAGCAATATCGTCGGTAAACCGGTGGCACTGATGCTGCTCGAAAAACATGCGACGGTGACGATCTGCCATTCCCGCACCGCGAGTTTGCGCGACGAAGTCGGTCGCGCGGATGTCTTGGTGGTGGCGATCGGAAAAGCGCGATTCGTCCGCGGCGATTGGATCAAGCCAGGCGCGGTGGTGATCGACGTCGGCGTCAATCGCTTGCCCAGCGGCAAGCTATGCGGCGATGTGGAATTCGAATCCGCCAAAGATCGCGCCGCAGCGATTACGCCGGTGCCCGGCGGCGTCGGGCCGATGACGATCTGCATGTTGCTCTATAATACGTTGAAAGCCGCGAAGGATGCGCTGCAGCGCAGACGTTGATTACGGGTCGCGCCGGCAGCGGTGGGCCATGGGATGAAAAGAACTCCGCTCTATGGCGCGCACCGGCGCGCGGGCGCGAAGATGGTGCAATTCGCGGGCTGGGAAATGCCGGTTCAATATCAAGGCGTCATTCAAGAGCACTTGGCCGTGCGCCGGGACGCCGGCTTATTTGACGTGAGCCACATGGGGGAAATCGAAATCCGCGGCGAAGGAGCGCTGGAGCTGAGTCAGCGTATCACGGCCAACGATGTCTCGCGCATGAAGCCTTTTCAGGCTCAATATAACTTGCTGCTCAATGACCATGGCGGCGTCGTCGATGATGTGATTTTTTATCGCTTGGAGCCGGATATTTTTTTTGTCTGCGTCAATGCGGCCAATACCGATAAAGACTTCGATTGGATCCGGCGCCATGCGACGGGAACAGTGGAAGTTGAAAACGTCAGCGCCAAATATGCGCAGCTGGCGTTGCAGGGGCCGCGGGCGGCGAAGATTCTCACGGCGTTGACGGCGGTTGATGTCGTAGGCCTCAAATCATTTTTTTTCGCTTTCGCCGACGTGGCGGGGGTTCGTTGCCTGGTGGCCCGAACCGGTTACACGGGGGAAGACGGATTTGAACTTTACTGTCACGTCGATGACGCCGACAGGCTTTGGAACGCTTGCCTGGCTGCGGGGGGGCCGGCGGGCTTGATGGCTGCGGGATTGGGAGCGCGCGATACGCTGCGACTCGAAAAGGCCTATCCGTTGTACGGCCATGAGCTCGATGACACGACCACGCCACTGGAAGCGGGCCTGGAGTGGGTGACGAAGTTTTCCAAACCGGCCTTCGTGGGCCGTGATGTTTTGTTACGTCAGAAAGAGGCCGGGGCTCAACGCAAGTTAGTGGGGCTGGAAATGATCAGCCCAGGAATCGCGCGGAGCGAGTACGGATTGTTCAAGCACGGCCGATCGATCGGCCGGGTAACCAGCGGCACGAAGTCGCCATCCCTCGGGAAATCGATCGCGCTGGGCTACATCGCGAGCGAAGAATCCGAGATTGGCAATATCATCGACGTCGAAATACGCGGCCGAAACTTCCCAGCCAAGGTGGTTTCGTTGCCGTTCTACCGCCATTGATCGCGCGGCGATAAAGTCTAAGGAGGTCAGTGATGGAGTTTCCTGAAGGGCTAAAATACTCAAAAGAACATGAGTGGGTGCTGGTCGAAGGACAAACCGCGACGATCGGCATTACCGAGTTCGCGCAGGAGGAGCTCGGCGACATCGTCTTTGTCGAGCTTCCTGAAGTCGGCGAGAAGGTCGTCAAGGACGATCCCTTCGGCGCGGTCGAATCCGTCAAAGCCGTTTCCGACGTCTATGCCCCGGTGAGCGGAGCCGTGCTCGAGGTCAATGACGTGTTGCCGGACAATCCGGAAACCATCAATGACGATCCCTACGGCGACGGTTGGCTGATCCGCGTCGAGCTCTCCGATGCGGACGATCTCAAGGATTTGATGGACGCCGACGAATACGCGGAATACGTCGCGCAGCAAAAGGAAGACGACGACGACGAAGAAGAAGACGAAGAGGATTCCGACGAGGAAGAAGAAGAAGACGAGGAAAAATAGCCGAAAGCTATGCGCTATACCCCGCACACGGCGGCCGACCAGGAACAGATGCTCCGAACGATCGGCCTCGATTCGATCGAAGGGCTTTACCGTCATGTTCCTGAAACGCTGCGCGGGCGGGCGAAGATCAAGTTACCCGACGGACTTACTGAGCTGGCCGTCCACAAACGGCTGGCGGCTCTCGCCGCGCGTAATGCGACGACGCTCGAGTGGAGCCTTTTTCTCGGCGGCGGCATCTACCATCACTTCATTCCGAGCGCGGTTGACGCGGTGATCTCACGGTCGGAATTCTCCACCTCCTACACGCCTTATCAACCCGAGGTGAGCCAAGGAACCCTCCAAGCGCTGTTCGAATATCAGACGCTGATGTGTCAACTCACCGGCATGGAAGTATCCAATGCCGGCGTGTACGACGGGGCGTCGGCCGCCGCTGAAGCGGTGCTGATGTCGCGCCGTATACAACCGATGAGCCGGCGTCGGGTGTTGATTTCCCGGGCGATCCACCCGCAGTATCGCGCGGTGGTGGCATCCTATCTACGGAATCTCGACGACGTGCAACTGGAAGAAATCCCTTTTGACGCCACGGGAGCGACCGATGTCGACCAGCTCGCTATCCGCTTGAACGATCAGTCGATGTGCGTCGTAGTCGGATATCCCAATTTTTTCGGTGTGATCGAAGATCTGGCGCCGATCAGGGCTGCTTGCACGAATGCCGGCGCGCAATTGATCACCGTGACCACGGAAGCCGTGGCGCTCGGGCTGCTTAAACCACCGGGCGATTTCGGCGCCGACATCGCCGTCGGAGAGGGACAGAGCTTAGGCGTGCCGATGAGCCTCGGCGGGCCGGCGTTTGGCTTCCTGGCGTGTCAGCAAAAATTTGTGCGAAATATTCCCGGACGCCTCGTCGGCGAAACCGTCGACACGGACGGGCGGCGCGGTTTCGTCCTGACCTTGGCGACGCGCGAGCAACATATTCGCCGCGAAAAAGCCACGTCAAATATCTGCACCAGTCAAACACTCTGTGTCCTTGGCGCCACCGTCTTCATGTCGCTCCTGGGCAAAAGCGGCCTGCGCCGGTTGGCCGAGATTAACGTTTTGCGGGCTCAGGAAGCGCTCAGACAATTGCGCGAGGTAGCCGAGATCGAGCCGGTTTTTAGCGGGCCGTGTTTTAACGAGTTTGTCATGGGCGCGCGTGATGTGGAGCGATTATTCTCGAAATGCGCCGCCAACAAGATTGTTCCCGGCATCGCGTTGAAAAAGTACTATCCCGAATTACCCGATGGTCTTTTGGTCTGCGTCACCGAGATGAACGAAGGAGAGGAGATCGAGCGGTTTGTCGCTGCCCTTACCGAGTAATCAGCAGTCCCGTACGGCTGATCCGAAACTTATTTTTGAGAGCGGTTCCACGGGCCGCAGCGCGGTCTCGTGGCCGCGTCCACCGGGTAAGGTCGAGGATGCCATTCCGGCGTCTTTGCTACGCCGCGAGATCAGCGGTTTTCCAGAGTTGGCCGAGCTCGAAGTGCTGCGCCACTTCACGCGCCTGTCGCAACGAAATTTCGCCATCGAAAGCCAGTTTTATCCGCTCGGCTCGTGCACGATGAAATATAACCCGAAGATCAACGAGATCGTCGCTCGTTTTTCCGGCTTCGCGCAGGTCCATCCGCTGGCGCCGCTCGCGCTTTTGCAAGGAGCGCTGGCATTGCTTTACGAACTGGAACAAGCGCTCGCCGAGATCAGCGGCATGGAACATGTCAGCTTGCAGCCGTCCGCCGGCGCTCAAGGTGAGTTGACGGGGCTGATGTTGATCCGCGCCTGTTTGACTGAAAAAGGTGATGCGCGCAAGAAGATCATCGTTCCGGACTCGGCGCACGGTACCAATCCCGCGAGTTCGACGCTGTGTGGATACGACGTACTCCAAATCTCCTCCAACGATCGCGGTGTGATCGATGCCGCGATGGTTGCACAAGCGATGGATGAAACCGTGGCCGCGTTGATGATCACCAATCCCAATACTCTTGGTTTGTTCGAGACCAACATCGAGGCCATCGCGGAGGTCGTGCATGAAAAGGGCGGGATGCTTTACCTCGATGGCGCGAATCTCAACGCGCTGATGGGCATCGCCAAGCCGGGGCACATGGGTGTGGATGTATTGCACATGAACCTGCACAAGACCTTTTCGACGCCACACGGCGGCGGCGGGCCGGGCGCCGGGCCGGTCGCTGTAAAAAATCAGCTCGCCGACTATTTGCCGGTGCCGCGCATCGTTCAAGACGGCGGCCGATTCGAGCTGCGAGAGGATGGGCCGAAATCGATCGGCCGGGTGCGATCCTTCTTCGGCAACTTCGGAATTCTCGTTCGAGCTTATACTTATATCCTTTCTCTCGGCGGCGACGGACTCGAAGAAGCGAGCCGGATGGCGCTGCTCAACGCGAACTATATTCGAAAGAAATTGGAAAAAAGCTATCACCTCGCGTACAACGAGCCGTGCATGCACGAGTGTATATTTACCGATCGTATCCAGCAAAGATCAGGCGTCACCACGCTCGACATCGCCAAGCGGTTATTGGACTACGGCCACCACCCGCCGACGATCTATTTCCCGCTGGTGGTCTCGGGCGCTTTGATGATTGAGCCGACGGAAACCGAGACGCGGGAAACCTTGGATAGCTTTATCGACGCGCTGATCGCCATCGCGCAGGAAGCCAGGGATGATCCGGAGCTGGTCAAAAGGGCGCCCTATTCGACGCCGGTTCGGCGTCTTGACGAAGCGCGCGCGGCAAGAAAACCCGTCCTCCGCTGGGAGCCGCGCTCGGCGGACGGCGCGGCGTGAAGTGATCTCCGGAAATTTTCGTAATCTCAGCGGGTAAATCGATAGTTCAATCGATTGTCATGATATTCCATGGACGCCGAGATCGACAATGGATTGGGTTTTATCCAAGACGGGATCGGCGGAAAAGGCGCCGCCGCTTTGATCGCGCGCAAGGCTTCCTCATCGAGCAATTGCGATCCTGAAGACCGAATCAGGCGCAGCTGATCGAGCCGGCCGTTGCCGCCGATGGTAAATTCCAGCGCTAATCTGCCCTGTAAGCCGTATCGCAGAGCCAGCTCGGGATATTCCCACTGGGATTCAATCAATTGCTTGATCTTGGTGAAATAGGTGACATAGACGGGGTCGCGCGTGTTTAGACTGACCGGCGCGTCGCTGCGCGCGCTCGACGACGACCACGTCGGCTCGGGCAGTAGTTCTTTCAAGGTCGGCAGTTGACGTTCGGCGACGACGCTTTGTTCCGGAATCGTTTCACGCGGGGTCGGCGGAGATACCGGGATCGGGTCCTCTGCGCGGCTTACGTTCCTCGCGGTTTTGTCGCGCGCCGGAGAAGTTTTTTCGGCAGTTATCCGGGAGTCCTTCTTCGCAATAATCGACGGTACCCTGGACGAACGCGAGGCGGGAACGCGGGGTGACGGTTTCGGCGCCGGCTCGGCTTTGTCCGGAGTGGGTAAGAGTGAGACGGAGATCGGGTCTTGACGAGGCGCAAGCGCCGGCCGTAACGGGTAAAGAACCAACAACCCTAGGGCGTGCATCGCCAAGGACAATGCGAGGAAACGCCAAATGGACGTGTTCAACGCCGACATAATCGTATATTATCGGCTTACCCGGCGGGAGCAAGGCAGCCCTGAAATTCCGGATGACGTTGCATCGCCTCGATGACAGGAGGTTCCATGTTTGGTCTGGGGATTGGCGAACTCCTCATTATTCTTGTGATCGTGATGGTCTTGTTCAATCGGCGTCTGCCCGATCTAGGCGAAGGGCTCGGCAAGAGCATCAAGAAATTTCGTAGGGCGATGAACGAGCCCGATGAGATCGACATCACGCCCAAAAACGATTCACATAAAGGCTAGAGTTTGCACTGTCGCCGGTTAGGAATCGCCCTCCGTGATGGCCACTTCGCAAGTGAATGCTTTGGCTCCCTTTGCCGATTTGAGAAATACGATGGTGAAGGGAATGGAATCCCCCGGGGGAATTTCAAAACTCTTGAGGGGTTTGAGCTCTTGCAGTTGCGGGATATCTTCCAGCGTCATTCCGCGAATGATCTTCGGCGAGATCGTGTTGCCGACCCAGATGGTCTGTCGCTCGATCTCTTTGTCGTCTACGTTGTAAATCTTGCCGATCAATTGAATTTCCCGGACCACCACCGGGTTTTGATTGAGCGCGACGCCGCTGATCATGAAGACTTCGCGGTTGCCCTGAATGCTCTGGTAAGCGGTGCCGAGGGATTTGATCAGTATTCCTTCCTTTAAATGATTATTCTTGAGCACGGCCGAGCCCATCAGGGGAATCTTTTTTAACAGGGTTTCCGGCGTCTGCGGATTGGCGAAGCTGATCATGGTGAAAAGCGAAAAGGCGATCACCAGGAGGCTGATCAGAGTGACGTACGGCACGATGGACGCCCGCTGGTCGAGATAGGGCGAGATGGCCAAGATATTGTGGGAGTTTTCCGTATCGTCGATTTCTAATTTGCGAAACACGGGATCTTCCGCCGGAAAATCGCCGGGCCGATTCATCACCTTTTCTTGTTCGTTGGGGCGACTCGACTGGGGCATGACGAACGATTGATCCTCGCCTCCGCTGGAGTCGCTGATCGCCCACTGGTCCTCGTCTGCGCGCTTCGATTCCACGCTCTCGATCGCAGCGGTCGGCGCTCCTTCGAAATCCTTTTGGTTTCCGTCAAGCTCGTTCAGTTCTTTCTTAGCTGTAAAAGGCAGGCTGAGTTCCGCGTCAATGTTCGGACGAGGAGTAGGCAAGTCACCTTGGTTCGCCGGTTGGGGCACCTCTCGGGATGCGTCAGCCGAGCCGAGTTCGAAGGTGTGTTTGCAGCGCGAGCAACGGAACGCGGGCGTCGCACCGCTGACCGCTTCATCGGATACTCTATAGGTTGTCCGGCAATTGGGGCATTGGATCAACATAAGAAATCTCCCTTGAATAGGCGCAAAGTCGACAAAAATGCAAAGAAATCAGTATGATTCTAGAGTAATTCGCGAAAACATCAAGGTTTTATGCTATTAAGTCTCTCGCCGGGCTGAATAAAAGTTTCTATGACCGCGTCTAAGCAACAGGATCATCGTGGAGTTAAGTGACCGGGAACTGGTACAGAAGTGCCAGACGGGAGAGATGAGCGCATTTGAGGAGCTTGTTTCCCGTTATCATCAGAAAGTCTACATGGTGATCCTTGGGTTGCTGCGCAACCGCGAAGACGCGCTCGAGGTTGCCCAAGAAACTTTCTTTCGGGCTTATCGAAAGATTAACAGTTTTCAGGGCGGGTCTTCATTTTATACGTGGATCTATCGCATCGCCGTCAACCTCGCCATCGATGCGCAGCGGCGTCAAAAAAGAAATCCATTGGATTTTCGTGAAAGCATGGATGGCTTGTTGGAGTCTCAGGATGAAGTGGCAAGAGACCCATTTGCCGATGTACATGACAAGGAGCTGCGCCAGAATCTCACAAACGCGATCAATGATTTGACACCCGAACACAAAGCCGTCATCGTATTGAGAACGATCGAGGGGCTTTCTTACAAGGATATTGGAGAGATTCTTGGATGCTCCGAGGGCACGGTCATGAGCCGGCTGCATTACGCGAGAAAGAAATTGCAAGATAAGTTGAGCGCTTTTCTATGAAGGACTGTGAAAACATTAGTGAGTCCATGGGGCGCTGGCTTGACGGTGAGTTGAGCCCCGCGGAGAGCGAATCGATTCGCGCTCATGTGGCGCAGTGCGCGGACTGCGGCGAAGCGCAGCGGAAGCTGGAGAAATTGCAGCTGGCGCTCGAGGGCGCGCTGATGGCCGAGTCGAAAAGTATTGAGTTCGAGCCGTTCTGGCGCGCGGTGCAGCTACGCATCGCCGAAAAGCGGACGTGGTACGAGGACGCCCTGGATTGGAGCCGTGGCTTGTTCACCGCGTCGAGAGCGGCTTGGGCGATTCCGGCGCTCATCGCTCTGCTGCTCGCCGTGGCTTCGCTCGAATCATATTTCCCCGGTTGGCGCGGAGGAGCGGGGCGCAATGCCTTTGCCGCCGTCGATTCGATTGATGCGCATGGCCGCAATGTGGCTCTGCTGCGCGAATACGATAGCAAAACGACCGTCATCTGGTTGTACGAAGATCAAGAAGGTGAAAATGAAACTGCCGAAGAACCTCCGCCGCCGGGTCCTGCTTTTTAGTCTTTTATCATTCATCGTGGCCGCCGGTCGCGGCGCGGCGCAGAAGCAACCGCAAATCGTTCAAGTGAAGATCGGGACGATACTGGCGAGTAATAAAAATGATGAATTCGACGCCAAGCTCAAAGGATTAGAAAACCAGCTGCGAGTTTTGAAGTATCGCTCCTACCGGTTGCTGAAAGACGAGAGCCAGAATGTGCCGTGGCAGGGAAGTAAGGTATTCGAAATACCCGGAGGCCGGTCCCTGATGGTCGCTCTTCAAGAGTTTCAGGATAACCGGATCGGTCTGAAAGTGCGTCTAACCGAGGGGCAAAAGCCGTTGCTCGATACGACCGTTAGAATTGCCAATCGCGGGAATTTCATTCTGGGCGGCCCGCCGCACGAAGGCGGCGTGTTGGTCCTGTCGATTTCAGCCGTGGCCCAGTAGTTTTGCTGCTACTCGATGACGTTCTTTTCGATCGGCTCCACGGTCACGCCCTTGCCTTTGAGCCAACCGATCGCCTTCACGACTTCAGCTTGCTTGCCATCGATCTCTAGGGCGACCAACCCCATGTCCGATGTGACGGTCGAGCCGCGGATATTAAATACGATATCGAAGCGCTTGGACAACATACTTAAAACTGGTTCTTTGATCAGGTCTTTGGGAAATGTCAGGTAGACTCTTTCGCGCACGGTGACTAGTTTTGTTTTGGTCGCCATCGAAACCTAGATCGAAAATTCCAGATTGCCTACGGCCATTCGATCACGCCAGCCAACCCACAGGTTCGTCGTCAGGTATTTATCGCCGAAATCGGGGAAAATCGTCACGATCGTGCCAGATCGGAGTCTGCGCGCGATCTTCATAGCGGCAAACATCGCGGCGCCGGAAGACTGACCGACGAGAACGCCTTCTTCCTGACTCAAGCGATAGACCATCGAGTAGGCGTCTTCCGTGGATACCGGAATTTTGCTGTCCAATTCTTGCTCGTGATAGATTCCGGGAACGATCGAGCTTGCCATGTGTTTCAATCCCTCGAGCCCATGCAGCGCATCATCAGGCTCGACGGCGATGATTTGGATTTTTGGATTGACTTCTTTTAAGTACCGCCCCGTTCCCATGATCGTTCCGCCCGTGCCAATGCCTGCCACGAAGTGCGTGACCTTTTTGTCCGTCTGGTGGTAGATTTCCGGGCCGGTGTTTTCATAGTGGGCTTGCGGATTCATCGGATTGAAATATTGATCCGGTTTGAAATATTTTTCCGGGTCGGCTTCGAGAATTTTGCGGCACAGACGAATCGCGCCGTCGGAACCTTCCATTGGATCGCTATAGGTGACCTGGGCGCCATAGGCATGGATAATATGTTTGCGCTCGATGCTGACGTTGCCGGGCATCACGAGTTCCACAGGGGTGCGCAACACGCTGCCGACCATCGCCAAGGCGATGCCGGTGTTTCCCGACGTGGAGTCCAGTATGGTTTTGCCGGGTCGAAGTTTGCCGCTGCGCAGTCCCTCCTGAATCATCCGCCACGCCGGGCGATCTTTTACGGATCCTCCCGGATTGAGGCCCTCCAACTTGGCGTAGATTTTGACGCCTGCCGGCAGTCCCTCGGTTATCCTCCGGATCTGTAGGAGCGGTGTGTCACCGATCAGATCGAGGACCGACTCCACCCGCTTTAGCTCCTTCAGCGGAGAGTGAATCAAGCGCAGATTCGGTGAGGTCAGCGGTGACATCGTTGGTCTTCGGAACTTGAATCAATGTCCGCCGGCGATCGCCGGCACGATGGAAATATTGTCGCCTTCTTTTAGAGCGGTTTCGAGATTTTGCAAAAAACGGATATCGTCGCCGTTCACATAGACGTTAACAAAACGCCGCACCTTTCCGGTTTCGTCGCAAATCCGATCTTTGATGCCTGGATAAGTCTTTTCCAGGTCGTCCACCAGCGCCTTAACGTTGCCGCCTTGAGCAGCGACCTCATCGGCGCCGTTGGTAAATTTCCTGAGCGGGGTTGGGACACGCCCTCGAACCGACATATCGATCCTCCTTAGATGTTCATCACTCTGACAGCCAATTTAGAATAGTCCGTCATTTCAGGCCTTGCAAGGCGGCGGGACGGTACGCAATGATCGATCGAGACTCTCAGCTGGCGAGCGCCTTGACTCCGGCGTTCGGTTCCAGTTGGTGAAACAGCTCGTCAAAATTTTGTAACGTGGCGTTGATGGTATAAGGTCTCTCGACACTTTTGGCAACGGCTTCCAAAGTCTTATAGCCGTTGCCGGTGATGCTTATAACGATCGATTCATGGCGCGGAATGCGTCCCTGTTCGATCAGTTTCTTAGTGACGGCGACCTCGGTGCCGCCCGCGGGCTCGGTAAAGATGCCTTCGGTGCGGGCTAGCAATTTGATGCCATCGAGAATTTCCTCGTCGGTCACGCTTTCGCCCCAGCCGCCGGACTCCCGCACGGCTTGGATAACGTAGTAGCCGTCGGCGGGATTGCCGATGGCGATGGAGCTGGCGATGGTGTTCGGTTTGACCGGGCTGACCAGATCCGTGCCCTTGTGCAGAGCATTAATAATCGGCGCGCAACCGGCCGCTTGCGCCGAGTAGATTTTGCAGCCCGTGTCTTCGACCAGACCGACCTTGATCAGCTCCTTAAAACCTTTGGCTAATTTCGGCAAAATCGTTCCGCCGGCAGAGGCGACGACGATATGCTGCGGCAGCTCCCAACCGAGTTGCTCCACGACCTCGAAGCCGTGGGTCTTGGCGCCTTCGGAATAGTAAGGCCGCAGGTTGACGTTGACAAAAGCCCAGCAGTATTTATCGCCGATTTCGCTGCATAGCCGATTGACATCGTCGTAGTTGCCCTTGATGGCGACGGTCTTCGGGCCGTAGATGGCCGACCCGATGATTTTTCCCTGTTCCAGTCCGTCGGGAATGAACACGTAACAGTCGAGGCCGGCCTTTGCCGCGTGGGCGGCAACGGAATTGGCCAAGTTGCCGGTGGATGCGCAGGAAACGGTTTTGAAACCAAATTCCATGGCTTTGGAAATCGCTACCGACACGACGCGGTCCTTGTACGAAAAGCTCGGGTGATTGACCGAGTCGTCTTTGACATACAATTCCTTTACGCCCAAAGCGTCGCCAAGCCGGTGCGCGCGCACCAGCGGCGTATATCCGGAATACAAACCGGCGCGCGGTTCGCCGTCGATCGGCAGAAGCTCACGATAGCGCCAGAGGTTACGGTCGCGTGACGCAATTTTTTCCCTGTTGATGGATTTTTTGATGCCCTCGTAGTCGTATTGAATTTCCAGCGGACCAAAGCAATTTTCACAGACGTGCAGCGGCGCTTGCGGATACTCCTGGCCGCATTCTCTGCACTGAAGTCCGATGACAAAGCTCATAAAGGTTCCTTTCGTCGATGACCCATCAGGCCGGCACCGAGGAGATCGAGTCGGCTGCTTTGGCCGCTCCACACGCCGCGCACTCGGGATTTCGGTTTATTTCGATGGTGTGAAACGTCATGGTCTTGGCGTCGTAAGTCAGCAGTCGATCGGTGAGCAATCCCTCTTCGAAACCGGCGAGGTATTTGACCGCTTCCGTCGCTTGGATAGTGCCGAGCGTGCCGGCGACGGCGCCGAGGATGCCGGATTGCTGGCAATTTAGAATTTCTTCCGGCGGCGGCGGTCCATCGAAGAGACATCGGTAGCACGCCGACTTTCCGGGCAGCACAGTCATAGTCTGGCCTTGCAAGCGCACAATACCGGCGTGGGAAAATGCGATGCCGAGCTGAATCGCGACGTCGTTGACCAGGAACTTCGTGTCAAAATTGTCGCTGCCGTCGACGATGAAGTTGTAATCAGCGGCCATCGCGGCAGCGTTGTCAGCGTCGAAGCGCACCGGATAGGTCTTGACCTCGGTGTCGGGATTCAGATTATTCAGTTTGGCCTTTGCCGATTCCACCTTTTGCCGGCCGATGTCCGCGGTCGCATGCAGTATCTGACGCTGCAGATTCGATAATTCCACTTTGTCGGGATCGACGATGCCGAGCGTGCCGATGCCCGCCGCAGCCAGATAAAACGCGGCAGGCGAACCCAAGCCGCCCGCGCCGATAACCAGCACCCGGGATTGTCGCAAACGGATTTGCGCTTTACCGCCGAGATCGGGAACCATGATTTGCCGGCTGTAGCGTTCGATTTGATCTGTTGTGAGACGGATGCTCATGGCCTTTGCTCAATAAAAAACCCCTTCTTACCCAAGATAAGAAGAGGTTCTCGAGACCTCACCCTATCTTTACCTCCAAGAGTCAGAGGTTGGAATTAGCACCAGCGTTCCGTATTTCGGAACCGGTTGCTGTGGCTTCGAAGGGCCTCTCCCTCCACCACTCTGGATAAGGTGTCCAGCTGGACAAAACACTATCGCACGACGCGGCGCCTGTCAATAATTGGACCCATGGGGCCGTTGCCTTGGGACATCATTCAAAAAGATGCGGCACAAAACAACTCAGATTATCGGTGACGGGAGTCGCGGATTCCCTGATGCCAAGCCCTGCGGCAACGCCATCGATGAGCCAGCTTCCCAACACCGGGTAAGCGCCATTGCAATCCGGGATGTGCGCCGCCGCTTGATAAACAAATCCCTCGGCGCCGTAGGGGCCAGCGGTTTCTTGAACCGATGAGCCGCGCTGGATCGTGAGGTTCGCGCCCTCGCGCGACAGCAGCGGTTTTTTCACGTAATCGATCAGTCCTTTGGGCGCGCGGAAATAGCATTCGAGCAGATTGGGATGGCCGGGAAAAAGCTCCCACAAAATCGGCAGAATGCCCTTGTTCGACAAAAGCATTTTCCAGATCGGCTCGATCCACTGCGTGAAAGTGTGGTTGGCTAGAAGGTCCGCGGCAAAGCGATCACGCAACAGCCACTCCCAAGGGTAAAGCTTGAAGATGCTGCGCATGGGGCGTCCGTCTATATCGACGAAACAATTCTGCGCTGCATCCCAACCGATGTCGTCCATGCGCAGTAGGACGGTGTCGAAGCCCGCCTGGCTGGCGACATCCATCAAATAACTCACCGTCATGAGGTCTTCGCTATTTTCAACGTCGGGCGGTTCGAGATAGGCGAAATGCACCGTGTTCGCGATGTAGGGTTTCAGCTCTTGCCATTTGGCCAGCAGCTTCTCGTGGATCGAATTGAACTGATCGAGCTTGGGAAACAGTTCCTGGAGCCAATACCATTGGGCGACGGCAGCTTCGAGCAACGCCGTCGGCGTGTCGGCGTTGTATTCGAGCAGCTTTAACTGATCGCCGTCGTAGGCAAGATCGAAGCGGCCGTAAATTGCCGGCGGCTCGTCTTCCCAGGCTTGTTTAATGACGGGGATCGCCGCGTCGGCAATGCTCAACTCCTCGAAGCGATTATTGTCGATGATATGTTGCGCGGCCTTTAAGCACAGGGCGTGCAGCTCGTTGGTCGCGAGCTCGATTCGATCGATCTCCGCCGTGGTGAAGGAATAATAGGCTGATTCATTCCAGTAAGGACGCCCCTCGGTGTGATGATAGATCAGACCGATCGCTTCGGCTTTTTTCTGCCAGTCGGAACGCGGGGGGATCGTGATTCGTTTCATGTGAGTTGCGTTAACTGCCGATGGAACTGCTGTGGCTGACGAACGCTCTGCCCGTGGAGCCGAAGCCGCCGCGCGGGATCCGGCTCGGGCTCACGTAATTCGTCCCCGGTGTCGCAATTCTGCCGCCGCCGTAGACTCGATCTCCGGTGTAGTAACCGTGGCCGCCGTAGTAGTGCGAATAGTAATGACCCCGGGATCCGGAGGTTTCACAAAAGCCATCATCGACGACGACATTGTTATTGTCGACGCAGCGCTTGGCTTCGACCCAGTCGCCGCCGTCATCCTTGCCGCAACCGTTCATGACCGCAGCGGCAAAGGACGACAAAAACATCAGGGTCACTTTGGCCGATTTCTTCATTGTCGTCTAGCCATGGGTATAGCCAAGTGTCAGGGAGAGAAAAATGACCGCTTTGAATAACGCCGCGGCGATGTTGCGCTGTTCCATGACTTCGTCGCGCAAACGCGACGAGCGCAACACAATCGAATCCGTTAGGACGTGAGCCGCCAGGATCAAGGCGAGCCAAACTAGAATATAGGCGGTCACGATCGATAGATCGTGGCGCCAGCCTTGAGACGGGCCGCTGATCACGGCGCCACAGACGATGCCGCCGGAGAGCAGAAAACCGCCAAGAGCAATGCCCGCTGCGATATTGTTCTCGTCGAGCGCCTTTGCCGCGCCGCGCTCGACGACGCGGTAGAGCAAACCGAGCAGGATCAAGAGAATCTGGCCGATCAAAAACCACACGACGGCAAGCCACAGTCCGCTCTCCCAGTCGTCGAATGCGCCGCCGACCACGAACGCACTGGCCCAATAGGTGGCTCCTTCAACGATCCCCACAGCGCTATTTTTCTCTTGGACGACCTCACGATTGTTGTCGAAGTCGTAGAGGATGAGCCAGTCGTTCAAATAGCGCGATAAATGGATCAGCAGCGCGGCCAAAAGCGCGTGCAAGGAGAATGCAGCAACTGCAGATTCGCCTTGGGCGCGGTCGAAGATGCCGAGCAAGGCGTAGACCACGGCAATAGTGTAAAGGGCGAAGCGAATTCCCAGCGCAGTGTTGTCGCGAAAAAAAATCTCGTTGATCGGATCGTAGCCTTCCAGTTTGCCGGTGGCCCAGAGAAACCCGGCCAGGATCACGAGCAACACCAAGACTCCCACCGCCATGGATACCGGACCGATAACGACGCTCAGTGATTCCATGTCCCTCACTCCTCTTGAACTTGATCTTTCGCCGGTGCAATGTTGCGCGAGGGTAGTACGGCGGGAAAATTACTGTCAAGCGAAGATGGATCGATCGAGGCTCCCATGGGGCTGACGCAAGAGGTGGCAAAATTCGTTGCCCAGACGCGACGCCGGGATATTCCCGAAGACGTCGCGCAACTGGCGCGCGGATTCATCCTCGACGGACTGGGAGTCGCTTTAGCCGGGTCCACCGATGAGTGTTCGCGAATCGTGCAAGCGCAAGTCCGGCAGATGGGCGGCAAGGGCGAGTCTTCCATTCTCGGCACGTCTTTGACGGCGCCGGTGGCGAAAGCGGCATTGGCCAACGGCGTCGCCGGCCATGCGCTGGACTATGACGATACCCAGCTGTCAACTTCCAAGGAAGCAGTCTACGGTTTGCTGACCCATCCGACCACGCCCGTGCTCGCGGCGGTTCTGGCCATCGGGGAAAAAGAGAAAATCAGCGGCGAAGAATTTGTTTTGGCCTATCTCTTGGGCGTGGAAGTCGAATGCCGCATTGCCGATGCGATCAACCCGCGCCACTATCAATCCGGCTTTCATTCCACGGCGACGATGGGCGGTCTCGGCGCGGCGATGGCCGTGGGCAAAATCCTCCGCCTCAAGGAAGAACAGCTCATTCGCGCGCTGGGCATCGCGGCGAGCATGGCGTCGGGGTTGCGGGAAAACTTCGGCACCATGACCAAGCCGCTGCATGCCGGGCGTGCGGCTGAGAACGGCGTGAGCGCGGCCTTGCTGGCGCGCGACGGCTTCACGGCGGCGACCAATATTCTCGAAGCACGCCGCGGCTTCTTCAACGCCATGGCAGGGGGTTGCGACGAGAGCAAAATTTCCGGACGCCTGGGGGCGCCGTACTTCATGAAAGAGCCGGGCATTTCCGTTAAGCCGTATCCGTCCGGTTCGCTATCTCATCCGGCGCAGGATTTGATCCTCGATCTGGTAAGACAGCACGATCTTGGCGCCGCGGATATCGAGCATATCGACGTCGGCACCAATTCGAACGTGCCCAACGCGCTCATCTACCCGATGCCCAAGACGGCCTTGGAAGGTAAGTTCAGCATCCCCTTCTGCATGGCGATCGCCGTGCTCGAGCGCAAGGCCGGCATCGCGGAATTCCAGGATCGCAAAGTGCGCGACAAAAAAGTCATCGAATTGATGAAACGGGTGACGCTCTCCGTCGACGATGAGCTGGAACGGCTCGGCTACGATCAAGTGCGCTCGCGGATTCGCATCCAACTTAGGAACGGCCAGGTGATCGAAGGGCGCTACGACGTCGCCCGCGGACATCCGGCGAAACCGCTGAGCTGGTCCGAGCTGGGAGACAAATTTCGCGACTGCGCCGACTTGGTGATGCCGCGCAAAAAGAGCGAAACCGCCATTCAAATGGTCGCTCAAATCGAAGAGCTGCGCAGCATCGCGCCGCTGCTGCGAGCGTTGAGCGGGAATAAGGCGAAAACTAAAAAACCAAACCAACGGGCAAAGTCCAGGAGCAAAACGTGGAGCCGCACTCGCAAAACATAGGGCGTTTTGTCGGCGCATTGAAACTCACCGACGTGCCGCCGGCCGTTGCCGACAAAGCCAAAGTAGTTTTTCTCGATACTCTGGGCGTCGCGCTGGCATCGTCGACAATGGATTTCGGCGCGATGGTGACGAAGGTTGCGCAAAAGCTCGGCGGCGCGAGGCAGAGTCTATTGATCGGCACCGCGTCGCGGGTTGCTCCCGCCAATGCCGTGATCGCGAACGGTACCCTGGCGCATGGCTTGGATTACGACGATACCCTCGAGGAAGCGGTGGTTCACACCGGCTGTTGCGCGTGGATGACGGCGTTGGCGGTGGGCGAGGAAGTCGGCGCCACGGGCGCGGCTGTGCTTGAAGCAGCGATTGCCGGCACCGAAGTCTTGTGCAAGGTCGGCTTGGTCGCGCCGGGAAAATTTCATCCCCGCGGTTTTCATCCGACGGCGATCTGTTCGACCTTCGGCGCCGCGGCCGCGGCCGGCAAGCTCTACGGCCTCAATGCCGACCAATGGGTGGACGCCCTCGGCCTGTGCGGCAGCCAGAGCTCGGGGATCATCGAATATCTCGCCGATGGCACCTGGACCAAAAGAATGCATCCCGGCTGGTCGGCCCACGGCGGCGTGATCGCAACGATGCTAGCCCAGGAAGGGTTCCGCGGCCCCGCTAAGGTTTTCGAAGGCACCCATGGTTTTTTTAGCGCGTTCGGCGGCAAGAACGAATATCGCTTTGACAAAATCCTGGAGCTCGGCAAGGAATGGGAGATTCCCCGGCTGACGTTCAAGTCCTATCCGTGCGGCTCGATCTCGCACCCGTACATGGATTGCGCGCTCAGGATCAAACAAAAGCATGCGCCCGCGCCGGAGCAGATCGTCGAGGTCATCTGCCGAACGGCCGAAGGACCGGTGCATCGATTATGGGAGCCCCTCGCGGACAAACAAAGACCGGCCAGCTCCTACGGCGCGAAATTCAGTTTGCCGTTTAGCATCGCGGTCATGTTGCTGCGCGGCAGAGCCGGACTTGACGAGTTCACCGAGGAAGCGATTCATGATCGCAAGATCCTCCAACTGGCGGCCAAGGTGCGCTATGAGCTCGATCCGACGATCGACTACCCGCGCCATTTCTCCGGTCATGTGAAGGTGAGAATGACCGACGGCACGGTGCTCGAAGAAAACCAGCCCCATCCGCGCGGTGGCTTCGAAGACCCGCTGCCGCCGCAGGAGATCGAAGCGAAATTTCGCGCCAACGCGGGCTTGGCTCTACCAGGGCACAAGATTGACGAGATTGTGCAGCTGGTTGATCGCCTTGAAGAGCTTCCGGCGATCGCGTTATTGACTGAAAAACTGATTCCATAATACTAGCCCGCCTGAGAATCCGTGAAGGACAAATTGCGCGCTAAGGAGGCTATATGAAAAAAGTCGGTCTTTGTTTTGTAATGCTGGCTGGTGCGGTGATGCTGGCGTCGCCGGTTACGGCTCAAGACGCGGCGCTGATTCAGGCGGCGCGAAAGGAAGGGAAGGTGGTCTGGCATACCTCATTGGCGCTGCCGTCTTCCACCGCGATCGCGCACTATTTTCAAAACAAATACAAAGGCATCGAAGTGGAAGTGCACCGCAACGGCTCCCAGCGGGTGCTGCAACGATTCATGCAGGAAGCGGCGGCGGGAATTAAGAATGCCGATATCGTGCATACCTCGGATGCCGGCAACTTCGAGCTTTTGAAAGACAAGGGGATGCTGCTGAAATTCACGCCCCAAGGCGTCGCTGCCTTCCCCGACGGCTTCAAGGACAAGGCCGGGTTTTATTATGGCATGCGGGCGACGCTTTCGGTCATCGCATATAACCCGAAAGTCATTTCGGAAAAAGACGCGCCGAAAACCTGGAAGGATCTTTTGAATCCAAGATGGAGCGGCAAGATGGTCACTGCCCATCCCGGCTACAGCGGCATCATCATGACCCATGTGCTGGCGCTGGTGAACGCCTATGGCTGGGACTATTTTCGCGATCTGGCGAAAAACAAATTACATATCGTCCAATCGGCCAACGATCCCGCCGGCGTGGTGGCATCGGGAGAGCGGCCGGTGGGGGTAAACGGCTCCGAGTATTTCTATTACAAGACGCTGAAACAGGGTAATCCGCTCAAGATCGTCTACCCCAAAGAAGGCGTCCCGCTGGTCGTATCGCCGGTGGCCATCGCCAAAGACGCGCCGCATCCCAATGCGGCCAAACTCTTCACCGAGTTTATTTTTTCCAAAGAGTCGCAGCAGCTTTTGGCGGACAAGGAAGGTCTTTATACCGGTCATCCCGAGGTGACCTATCCGGCGGACAAGCCCAAGCTCAAGGAGCTAAAACTTCTGACCGCGGACGCCGACGAGCTGGAAAAGCGCAACCCTGAAATAAAGAAACGCTTCACGGAATTATTCGGCGCGTAGCGGCGGGTAGAACCATTCATGCCCGCTTCTCAAACCGGGACGTTCCGTCGCGTCGGCTATACAGGCTGGTCCGCGTTTCGATTCAAGGATCCGACGTTCCCGGTATGGATCGGCGCGGCGATTCTTCTGGTTTTTTTGATGTTGCTCCCGTTGGGCGCGATTTTTCGCGCCAGCCTGTGGGACGACACAGGCCTCACGCTCAACCGATATTTTGAAGTCTTTACCAACGAGCAATTTCTCAAGGCGATCTGGAACACCTTGATCATTTCCACCTGGGTGGGAGTGCTTGCGGTGATGACCGGCGCTCTGCTCGCCTTTTTGGTGACGCGGACGGACCTGCCGTGGAAAAAACCGATCCGCGCGCTGGTCATGGCCTCGTTCGTGACGCCGCCGTTCCTGGGCGCGTTTGCCTGGACGCTGCTCGCCGGACCCAACGCCGGTGCCCTGAATAAACTCTACCGCGCCGTGACGGGTTCGGAAGAAGCGCTCTTCAACATTTTCACCATGCCGGGGCTGATTTTCGTCATGGCGCTCTACAGCTTCCCGTTCGTTTTTTCGATGATCGCCAACGTGTGCGAGCTGATCTCGTCGGACCTCGAAGATGCCGCCGAGATCCTGGGCGCGAACAAATGGCGCACCGCCTGGACCGTCACCTTGCCGCTGGCGATGCCGGCATTGATCGGCGGCTTCATCCTGGCATTTCTCCAATCGTTGTCGCTCTTCGGCGCGCCGGCGATTCTCGGCCTGCCCGCGGGCTTGCACACGATCACGACGCAGATCTGGGCGTTGTTTCAGTATCCACCGCGTCTGGATCTGGCCGCGGCTTTTTCGGTACCGCTGCTGCTGGCGACCATGGCGCTGATCGCCGTGCAAAAGAAAATTCTCGGGCGCAAAGGCTACAGCACGGTCGGCGGCAAAGGCGGACAGAAGCGCTTGATCCATCTGGGCTTGGGCCGGGTTCCGGTGCTGCTGTTCGTTTTCGGCATTCTGTCGCTTTCGGTTTTTCTGCCGTATTGGATCTTACTGAAGGCGGCGCTCTCCAAAGCTTGGGCGATGCCATTAACGTGGGATAATTTCACGCTGCACAATTTCTCATTCGCTTTTTTCGAATATGGCGATACCCAGCGGGCGATCTACAATACTTTCAAGCTCGGAATTGTGACGGCTACGTTGGGCACGCTTCTCGCGACTCTGATTGCCTACGTGACCCATCGCAATCTGTTTCGCGGTGCGCGCTATCTGACGTTCTTTGCGCTGGCGCCTTTGGTCATTCCCGGCATTGTCTTGGCCGTGGGCTTGTTTATCGTCTATACGCGACCGCCGCTGGTGTTGTATGGCACGATATGGATTCTGTTCGTGGCTTTTTTGACCAAAGAAATGCCCATCGGATTTTCCCAGGCGGAATCGACTTTCAAAAGCATCCACCCGGAGCTCGAAGATGCCAGCCGGATCATCGGCGCCAACCGGCTCATCTCGCTCAAGGATATCACCGCGCCCCTGGCGCGCTCGGGACTGATCGCCGCCTGGTCGTTTATTTTCATCGGCGTCATCCGGGAGCTCAGCGCGGCGATCCTACTATTCGCGCCGAGCTCGAAAGTCGTGTCGGTGGTTATTTTCGATCTCAAAGAAGAAGGACAGGTGGGAGTTATCGCGGTTTTAGGAACTCTGATGCTGGCCGTCTCCTTTCTGGTCATTCTTGGCGTGCAGTGGTTTGCCGGACGGGACGTGGTGGCCACGCGGGAATAACCTATGGCGAACGTTTCGATTCGCGGACTGACAAAAAAGTTCGCCGAAGTTGCCGCGGTGGACGACTTTCATTTGGAAATCGGCGACGGCGAATTTGTCTCTCTTCTCGGTCCCTCGGGTTGCGGCAAAACCACGACGTTGCGTTTGCTCGCCGGATTTTTGCAGCCGGACGGCGGCGAGATACGCGCCGCCGGGGAAGTGATTTCATCCCCGGCGCATCTGGTGCCGCCGGAACGGCGCCAGATGTCGATGATCTTTCAAAGCTACGCGGTTTGGCCGCACATGACCGTGGCGCAAAACGTTGCCTACGGGCTCAAGTTCAAAAAACTCACGAAACAGGAAATCGAGAAGAAAGTAACCAAGCTTCTCGGTGTCGTGCACTTGGCGGAGTTGAAAGACCGCTATTCCGCCGAGCTGTCCGGCGGCCAGCAGCAGCGGGTGGCGCTGGCACGCGCCTTGGTGGTGGAGCCGCAGATTCTTCTCATGGATGAGCCGCTCAGCAATCTGGACGCGAACCTGCGCGAGGAGATGCGCTTCGAAATCCGCCGGCTGCACGAAGAATTCAAAATCACCACGGTTTACGTCACCCACGATCAGGCGGAAGCGATGGCGACCTCGGACCGGATTGCCGTGCTCGACCGCGGCCGGCTCGTCCAGGTGGGGCGGCCCAACGAGATCTTCGACCGGCCCGCGACTCGTTTTGTCGCCGAATTTGTCGGCAAAGCGAACATCCTCACCGGCCGTTTCGGTGGCGACGGTTTGTTGCAGCTGGGCGATGGAGTCAAGATTCGCGTCGCGGGCGGCAGCGAATGCGCGCCGTCGGAGCGGGTGACAGTCTGCCTAAGGCCGCACAATATTTCGCTGGTTTCCGGCGACGCCGAAGCGCGCCTCCTGGCGGAACAAAATTACAATCTCTTCCCGGGTGTCATTCGGCGCTCGATCTACTTCGGCGATTCGGTCGATTATACGATGCAACTGCCGTCGTCGGGAGTGTTGCGCGTCATCGCGCCGCCGACCCAACGGTACGAACCCGGTCAACAGATTATCGCCGCAGCCCATCCCGACGCGTGCGTCATCGTCCGCGACGAATGATGCGGGAAGTTCTAACGGGATAGTCTGAATTTCCCCGTTTTCTTAAATCTGTTAAACGACTTGAACGTAGCGAATCCTTCGACGACGCTGCTGCTATGTGGATGTCAAGCCAATAACCCGCGAAGGCTCATAGTTCTCCTATGACTTTTTTTCCTTACCCACCCAAGAGAGACTCGCTGCTATACGTGGCACGGCACGGAGCCGTCACACTGACTTGCAATGCGC
>WNGI01004152.1_pt2 | contig 24091 bp, 39 predicted proteins | sample 5400621 | NCBI WGS metagenome assembly WNGI01 (sample SAMN13153374, study PRJNA577476) | soil metagenome | isolation source: 20 cm soil or saprolite under Garry oak tree replicate 1 | place: USA:California | collected 2016-06-15 | reverse complement strand
TGGAAAGAAGGATCGATGCATCGGACCACTGAAAGAAGGAATCCACCTTCCGCCAGACGGAGTGGCAACGTGGATGATCAGTCGAAAGTGGGTACGCAAGGCGCAACTTGAGGTACCGGAGTTGTCAGAAACGCTGAGTAAACTAATAATTGACCCGCCTGGGTTTGACTGGGAGCATTTTGAGGCATTGGGTGGTGAGAGCGGTGATGAAGGGGATGGACACGAGCTGCAGCATGGGATGCGAATGCACCAGTTAAATATGCAGATGGGCTACGCGTTAAATTATCCTCTAATGTAGTAGGTAGTATCCATTTATGGCAAGTCCGAACTCGATGACGGACGACCGTGAGCTATCCCTCTGTATGTTTCCCGGTTTCTCTACCTGCTCCGTGTCCCATGCAACATATTCCAGACACGCTAAAAGCAAGGGAATTCGTCGAGCTTCATGACCAGGTCCAGGTTCGAAACTCCTTTGCACAGTCATGATCCTTTCCTGAACGCTTTTCTCGTCAGACGAGCGTCAATCTGCTCGGCTCTCTCGAATCCTTCCTTTCCACTTTCCAGAAGGATCTCCAGGCAGTTTCGAGCCAAATATCTGAATTACAGGATAGGAGCAAAGATATCGAAAGCAGACTGAAGAGTAGACGTGTAAGCGTGCTAGTTCCATCTATGCGGACCGGACACCTGACCAGATAGCATTCAGAAAATTGAAAAGCCCTTGTCAAGTCTCATCTCTGACATAGTGCTCCCTCCTCAGCTTTCCACAACGATACTGGACACAGAGGTCGGAGAATCATGGATATCTACTATAGACGACTTTGAACGACGGCTAGTCATGATTAAATCAAGAGTGCGAGTGAAGGGCGCTCGGGACCTTGCAGAGGTATCGGAGGGTCTCAGGATTGTGGTATGAGGCGAATATCTCCCAACGCCGTTGGAAAATTCTCAATACCATGATACAGGCCGCAACAAAACTCCGAGCATTCTTCCTAGCGCTTTTCCAACCAATTCGGAAGAGCGTCACGACCAACATGCAAGTTATCCAGACCTCCATCTTTTTGAAGTACAGCCCGCTCTTCGCGTTTCTCCAGCGACAGGCATCTGACGTGGCTCAGGAAGTACAACGGTCATATATTGGCGCCGCTCGGATGTACTATGAAACTGGCTTTCGACGCTACGCTCGGAGTCTGGGCTACATAAAGGTGGGTCAATCATTCGATGCGGTGGGCAATACCGGACTCTGGCTTGTAGGCTCGAACAACCGAGAAATTCGACCTCGTTGTGTCAACCGACTCAAACTCGGGGACGCAGGTTAATTTAAACAGACTAGAATATGCCAAATTAGACGGGCCAGCCGTAACGCTTTCGTACATGGCAGATGATAAAACACATGTAAGGTTCAACGAGACGCATGATCGTCAGTCGTTGATTCAGACAGGCAGAAAGAGCCAATAGAGGCCCTTTTACGATCCCTTTTTCTAGTATTCATGGATAACTCAACGGCAGAATATGCCTTCATCAAGTCATTCTTCAATAACCAGCAGATATTCCCTTTGGATGTCAAGACGTCGGTACCCTCGGCTACGACACCATTGTCGCCTGACAGGGTGTCATTTGAGGACGATAAGACACCTCCAAGATCTGAATTTGGTGATGAGTTGGAGAAGACGGTCGTTATGACTGGATCCTCTGCAGCTCCTTTTCAACCTCCGCAAACCAAGGCAGCAAACGTGGATCTTATATGGAAGCAAGTTATGGATCCTGTACTTGAATATTGTCAGGTTGGCGTGATCGCTTGCCACCCGGGCTGCTCTTACCTTCACATATAGAACTTCGTGAATTCGGTGCTTGAGCCGGTTCCGCAAGTCACGACTCTGCTGACTATGATACGACTGATAGAAGAAGTCGTGATAGAGATACAGAAGCGCCAATGTCCTCCGGTAGAGACATACGTCTTTACTATTCGGTTGCAAATGTGGCCCATCTTCCAGAAAGCAATGACGGATCATGTTGATGCCTTGAAGAAGCTCGCAGAAGGTTCATCCACGAGCTACTTTAGCCGGGCACCCACCACGACAGAGTCATCTGTTATGAGCGTACGTGGTAGCATAGTGATCGCTACATCGAGTTGCTGATGCGGTTAAACAGATTTGCAATCGATATATTGTCATATTCAGCTCCTTTATACATCTCACTACCCATGAAGAGGAGACTATGATTTTCTCAAAGTAAAACGTTCCGAATTTCGGTGAAAGTTAACTAATTATTTTTTAGCCTCCTGCGTTTGAGGCAGGAACTCGCAAAACTTATTACGCGCCACACCAGTCAGATTGCGGACGGTGTGTCGAGGGTAAGGAAGCAAGCTTCGATATACCAAATCTTACTACAAGCCTTGAGCGTAAGTTAAATGACAACCCATGTTCCTTATACTAATGAATGAAACAGCGAAGTACACAGCTGACGGCGCACCCTAAACTTCAGCAGGAAATCGCTTACTGGTCTAACCTTGAGGAGGAAGTGTCGCGGAAGATGGTGTCCATGGGCCAGTCGCGGCGGTAGTGTACCAAGTAGTGATATAATTAAACGTCGCCACCCACTGTCACGTTGTCACGATACTTTTGTTTATTACGTTCAAGAATGGCCAGTTCGCAACAAACCACTGTCCCTCCATTGTCAATAGAGGAAGAAGGTGAATATTCTTGTCTTATGTTACGGATGAGCCGGCTGAAGTAAGACTGACAGACTTCACTGGACAGACCAAATAATACATGTTCGAATTACCAACGACGAACGCCCGCTACGTCGAATCATCAAGAAATTTCACAACTATGCTGCTTTTTCTCATAAGCCTATTGTCCCTGTCGTTCCATCTGCAGGCAGTACTTCAATAGACGACGCTCGGGAGGCGTTCCTGGTCGAATTAGCGTCCTTCCAGCTTTTGCTGAAAAAGAGTGCAATGATATGCGAGGCTGAAGCGAGACAAGTGGAAGAGTACAAAAAGGAACGGCAGAAAATAGGTAAGGCGGTTTACTTTGTGTCTCGTAGATTACTCTGATGTCATTGAGCTAGATGACGAACATGGGACCTTGCGAGGCCAAATTGAACAATTAAAAACCGCGTTGGAACACGCGCAATTGCAACGTCGACGCAAGATCGAATATGATTTGGTTGCGGAGAAAGCGAATACGCTGCCCAGCAGAGAAGAACTTGAACAGTAAGACGACCAGTAAATGCGCGAACGTACTTGACCGTTATTTCAGGTCCATACAAGCATTAGAAAGTGATATGGCTGCTATAAGAGCTGAGCATGAACATCAGAATAAAGCAATACAGGACCAAAAGGCCGCCTTGGACAGGATCATAGGCGAACTTGGTTCTCTGAGGTTCTTGGGCAAGGAAAGAGATTCGACCTCCATTGTTCCTACCCCAAGAAATACACCGGCTCCCGACGGTCATAATATGGAGATGGAGGACGGATCCGAAAGAGCGACGAGCGCCATTCCTCGGAATATGGGTGAGGGAGAAGAACAAGAAGAGGGCGAAGCGGATAAGCAATCAGAGGCTCCGACAGGCACAGAGCTGAATGAAGCACGGGAAGATATTGAGATGGGTGAAGTTGAAGAAGATCCAAAAGACAAGTCAAAAAGAAGATATAGGGAAGAGTTAGAGGAGGGTGAAGCAAGCGATACTAGTAGCGCTCTTTCAGAACCACCCGATGATTAACGTCATTCATAGCCTGTTTATGATGTACATGTCTGTCTTTTATACAATTGGTTCTAGGTCTATGTCAATGCTCATCAGATCTTCCGCACAAATTACATCGCCGCTGTATTCTCTAGCTGCCAATTCAGCGATCGAGAACATGATCTTCTTCGCCTCGTCGGTCTGAGCACCTGAGTATCGCGAAGAGAAGTGATTGAGAATGAGTCTTTTTGCGTTTACACGTCTTGCGAAGGCACCTGCCATCTGCGGTGTCGAGTGACCTCTCGATTTAGCTCGAGTTTCAACGCTATCATAAGTATCTGAATCTCTGGTTAAAGAATCAATTCCTGGTAGATGTGCATTTGTTGCTTCGTGAACCAGGATATCCGCCCCCTCGGCCAACGGCAGCATAGGGGATGGATCGTATGTATCGCCTAGGATAACAATTTTGCGCCCTTTACGTCGCTCAGGACCACGAAGCACCGTTCCGTCGGCGAGTGTGACGCTCTCGCCCTTTTGCAGTTGGCCCATGATTGACATGGGCGTCTTCGTACGCATGATGTGAGGGATATAATCTCTAGAATCCATCTTCCCCGGCACTGGCGCTTCGTTGACGACGTAACCAATGCAAGGGACAGAGTGTAAAATAGGAGCTGCCGAAATGGAGACCATTTCATCCTTGTATATATCTCTCCAGACACCGTCAACTAATGGGATGTTGCGACCTAGCGAAGATTCTGCACGATGTAGAGGAAGATCTGGGCGGTCATCTTGCGAGTCAGATGGAGTGTGGAGTTCGTGAACCACATATGGTGCTTCAAGGAGTGTGTGCGTGTAGATGAGCCCAGCACGGACGTATGCGCGGGTGCCCAACGGTCCATATATCTCTATATGCTGGCACGAACTTATAGGCAGAGTACAATAAAGGAAATGCAAGGAACCCGTACTTGTTGGGTCATGTCTACCTTCGTTCTTGGATCTTCTTGCCCTGGCGCTAAACCTCCTGCTCCGTTCAAACGAGATGAAAGCAGGGGAACAAGTCCAAAAATATGATCACCTAGACGGCAGAAACTGAGTAGATATACTTCGTACTGTTGTGAGCCGTTACCATGAGTGTGCGTTATAAAGATTTTTTGTATCTTTCCCATTTTTACACCACTTTTCTGAATTTGACGTAGAGTGGCTTCCCCGCAATCAAAGATCCAGACATCTCCGTCTCGACGGAGGGAAAGTGCAGACTGATTTCTTGTAGAACATGGTGTTGCCGAGCCTGTTCCTAGAAAAGTGATGTTGATAGACGAGGCCATGAATCTGATATTGACTTCACACAAAATCGGTTACAAGCACAGCCACCGTCTACAAAGCCAACTTCGGACGCACCAGCATGAATACTAGCTCCCATCAGCGATTCGTCTATGATATTTTTCGTACTACTTGGCTTGATTTCTACTATTGGGAACAAGGGGATTACCATCGCACACTAGAGGCATTGGGCTCACCAATAATAATCAATAAACCAGCAGCTTCGATTCTTCTCCCGCAATGGATCCGACCTCGCGCTGGGCTTGTGCGCGAAATCCGGGATACGCCTGGTGTCCGGGAATCCTCCCTGCTACATACCGAGGCAGTGCTCTCTAAATTGCCTTCGGATGAAATTGAGATAACGGAATACCAGATGACAGACGGTGCAGCCACTCGATTACAAACGGATTTCGCATTCACGTCGGTTGCGTTGAGGACGCCGCAGGAAACTTTTCCGAGTCCACAATACGAGGCCTGCACACCTCTGGACCATAATATATATCTAGGCGACGATCTCGACGATATGCCATTCTTACCCTTTGCCGATGACCCTAGTTTCAGTGATTGGAAGAGTCATTCAGATGAATATAAGACACTTTCTTGGCAAAACATGACTAGAGATCCTAATTGTACGTACTTTGTGTGATATAATTGTTTACTTATAACGTCTCTCAAGTGGAAGCTATTATTACTACCACATGGAACAGCTGTGTCCATTATGGACTAACTCCAGAGGTAGTAGCAGAGGTATTGAAAGGGATGTTACCTGCAGAACTTGAAGCATTGAAGCACAAGAGGTACCGTAGGTTTTTAGTTCTATTGTTGAAGATTTCGAACAAATATCACAGGGACTTCTGCGCATGGAACCACCCACTATTGAATCCAATTAAACCAAGCAACACTGCACTGGGCAGTACTATAATGACACTAGATTTTTGTAGGCTATGTGAAGTGGCGTATTGTTCTGCTCATTGTAAGTGGCTTAACATGCCAAGACTTTTTATCTGTTCAACACCATGTGTACACGTGCCAAAGATGAATTAAGTCCTCCAGTGAGATCATTCGTTCCAAATAACACCTTGGGTCATAAATTGGGTTTTTGCTCTGAATCATGCTTTCTTAATTCCCCGACAATTGTAAGAGCTTTAACTTCAACATATGTAGTACTGATGGCAATGGAGTGCAGGATATAGCAAGGATGAGATGGACTGAAGGAAAGGAAAACCAGATAGCAGATCTGCTTAGCTTCTTGCCAGATACCACACCATGTTACCTGGCAAAGATTTGTAGAAAATCATGTATGGAGGTGAGTACCTGTTGTTGGTAGGCACAGTAAGTTTTCATAGTAGACAACAGGTTTTTTCATACAGAGAAAGGTTATTACATGTCCAACCCACAAAAAGAAGCAAGAGATGGCCATCCAAAAAACTCAAATTTTTAGGTGTGTTATGTTGAATGACCCAATTTAACTAACCGACGACCACACCAGATGACGATCCTGCCAGTGATAAATGTGTTCCGTGAGTCGCTCTTGACGCATACATACATATAGTCCTTACAACTTGGAATGCTAGTACAATATTCACAATGTTGAATAAAAAGAACCGGAAGGTGTCACCTTGCTCACACGACGGCCCCTGCACCAGTAAATGCCCCTGTACTAAAAGTGGCGCTCGCTGCACAAGCAAGTGCCTATGTGACCGGAAATGTAAGATTCTCAGCTCTAACTCAATGATATGCTAACCAATAATTGCGTCGCACATTTTGCAGGCCTGCGCCGATGGGACGGCTGCAAATGTGTCGAAGTAACCCAGTGTACAAGTACACAGTGTCTCTGCTTTAGTAAAAAACGTGAATGTGACCCGCAAGTTTGCATGAACAGCCATTCTACCATGTGGGTGTTATGTATATAATAATATGGATATCACTGACACTGATATAGGCACGGCAACACATGCGGTAATGTCCAAATGCAAATGGGTCAGGCAAAAGTAATCCATATTGCGCATATCTGTGTATTCATGAACGTTGATTCACCTAAAGAAAACCTCAGTTCGCCAGAGTCAATGGGGTTTTGGTCTCTTCATGGAAGAATCCGTGCAAAAAGACGAACTGATAGATGGTAAATCAATGAGAACGACTCGATAGTCCACCAGCTAAGATTCAAAATCAAAACCTAGAATATATTGGCGAAGTCGTACGCAGGAAGACATCATCTTGCCGGGAGTTCGTGGACCATGGCTTCTGGCACATCGCCACTGACACAAATATATTAGAGATTTGGCAATACATCGAGGTCGCAATTACCTTTTTGGACTGAACGACAAATATTCAATAGACAGTACATATGCTGGGAATGCCACGAGATATATAAATCACTCGGACACCCCCAGCTGCGCAGCGAAAAGTAAGTTTCTTTTTCTACGATTCATTATGCTTGCGCAAATATACTGCTCCAGTCCTGCTTGTCGACGGTTTACAAAGGATTGCAGTAATGGCCAGTAAGTGCAATGACTTCGCATCTGAGGTTTGTTGTTTAAAAACAACTGCACTAGGCAGAGACATCGAAGTGGGGGAAGAGTTGTTCTTGGATTACGGAGTCAACTTCTTCATCAATAACGATCAAACACCGGACCCGTCGACACCGCCGCTAAGCCTGAACGAGAACGACGAAAACGAAAACGAAAGCGAACTTCGGCCAATGGAGGATATTGAATATATTGAATATATGGCCGATACAACGGGGCGGTTTATAATGAACGATTCCTCGGATGAAACGTACGAAGGGGATGGAAGCGGATCAGGCACATCATAACAGTTTTAAAAAACCATCTATGACGGTAAATATGTACGAAGTACTCGCGTCAACTCTTGAGAGATAAATGCATCGAGTACGCGTCTTCCCCGTCTGCATCTATGATGGATTCAGACCCGATATCTCTTAAGCCAAAGATATGGGAAGACGTACAGTACTTCTTTTCCACGCCTTTTACCGTAAAACCGAGAGTATCCTTGTACAAGCTTAATGCTGCACGATTTGACTTTCTTACATGAAGAGAGACATAAGCGGCGCGATATATCGTGGCCATTGCTTCTTCTGTGATAATTCAAGTGAGAACTTGTGCGTTAGATATCCGCTTACGAGATTGGATCATCAGCTTTTTCGCTAGGCCCAACCTCCTATAGGAGCGAAGAACAGAAATGGAGGTAACATGACCATGCGGTTGCTCGCCTTCGTTGACGTCTTCTTCCCTGCACATCTGTCTATGAGTGCGTAACATGTGAAACGTAGGGCGTACATTTTTGCCAAGATATATCCTACAATCCGACCATTATGATCCTCGGCTACGTATGAGAGGGAAGGCCATGTCATCCCATGATACAAGTCTGTCATATACTGATGTCAAAGTCGGTCATAAATGCATATCGAGACCTCTTACGCACAGTATTTCATAGTATAGTTTTCAGGGAGATTTTGAAGATTGCATGCCTGCATGCCTATAACATCGTCTACCTAAAACATTGTCGCAACGACGAGCATACTAAAAGTAAGCTTTTGCATACCCGCATAGGCCGGATGTTCATTGTGTAGTAAGAGGCGTTATTATTTTGTAATATTTGCAACAACACGGATTCTACTAATGCACTATCATGTCCCCCACGTCTCCTCGAAGCTTTCGTTTCGGCTTGCCATTAGGTTTGACCCCTATCACAAATGGTTCCATTTCCCTCGTCAATGTCTCCTCTATATACTGTTCAAAATTGGCATCTAAAAAAGCGAGCGACGCATTGGCGATTATGTCGTGTAATTTAAGCGAGTCCCTCATCTTTATGAAAGGTAAAATAGGAAAATCGGAAAAAGACTGGTGCTTTGAGCCAACTATGCATTTATCATTAGTACAACTTCCCCCGTTGCGACAAAATAACTCGCCTAGGGTGATTATCCTCTTCCCCGCAGGCTCCCACGCTCTAACTACCTGTTGCAGGCGGGAAAAATGCTCTTCCCAGAGTGTGAATGTTTCAGAATTGATAACGAGCATGCGTGGCAAATCTGGGTTCCGCCCTAGGGGTGGGGCGAGTAAAGCGTCTGTGATAGTGGTATCATCTTGGAGAGTGTCCCCATCAGTATTGACGTTGTCTGGCCTCCTCAGGTGAGGTACAGGGCCAGGCGTCGGTAAGGGCTCTAGCCAGGGATCCAGAACAAGTGTTTGTGCTATAGGTATATGTTCATGTCCCAATGGTGGCGGCGTAGATAGAATGGAAAGCTGCAGCAGGGGTTCGAAGTCGTTTCCAAATTATAAACGCCAAACCTCTTACCATTGTACAGCCGCCGAAGGAATGGCCGATCAACGTCACGTCGCTGAAATATTTAGTTGGACCCCCGTTCGTTTCCTTGTCGACCATTCTCCAGCTATTGTGGATCTCACTTCCATCTGTGGTTTCAAGTTCCGCTACTTCGCCTCTCATGTACTCGCAGAATACGGTATAAGCGGTGTATATTTCCTTTCGGCGAAACTCAAGCTGCTCGATTCTTAAAGGAAAAGCGGCTGAAGCGTCATTCAACGGCTCCCACCTGGAATGCTACTTCATCAACCAGCTATTCTAGAACGATATCCAAACTTACACTGCTTGGTTTTCGTTCAGATAGTATATAGGCCTTGGCACCTTGTGACCCTGATCACTCCATGAACGAGTTATGCACGCATGCGCTGTCCCATCGCGATGTTCTACAGCAATGACAACTTTTCCACTCGCAGCAAGGCGCGCACACAAATGGCTAGCAAACTGCTTAGAATCAAAGAAGGTGCAGTAGATGTTAGGACGACGAACCTATACGCTGTGCGACTTCCTCCAAGCCCATGAGAAAATATGAGCAGAGGCCATTGACCAGTGACAGGCTCGCTTTTATCCGAGGATGCAGGTTGAAGGAGCGGCGCGTTGGCGTACACTGGAATCTTGGTATCGTTAAGGACTTGATCGAGTCATCCACAAATCACAGCCTGCCTTGATGAGAACACCATAGAGGTATATCACAAACCACATAATCCAAGTAGGTATGGCTAAAATAAGATAGCTTTAGTTGTCTCTAGAACCTAACTTTTCCTCTTCTGCTCACCGGAAAGAAAAGAATAGCCTAGTAACGATACTTCCGCGGGCCTGTCCTCGTAATTAGGCAAACCGGCAAATGTCGGAATGAAACAGCAACTCACCGTAACAACCAGTCAAGGCCTTTCCGGTCCGCATTCGAAATATCTGCAGGATAATAAACGGTAAAGCCAACTTCTTCCATGCAGAGTACATGTTCTAATTCGTCAGTCGAGGATCCATTGACTTTACGACGCTTTGCTGATCCATAAACGCGCGTTGGACGCACCGGAGTTACGAAAGCAGTCGCCCCAACAGCATAGCGGCCAGTAACCGGAGGCAGGAAGAGCATGCGATAACAATGCAAGTGAAGTTCCTATACACGTGATTAGGGGTACATACAGTGAACCGGCTACTTCTATGCAAAAAGAATCCGCCTATACTATACTAAAAGAACTGCTCGGCCAGCGAGCTAGGACTAGCTACAATTACAAAAGGTTCGGTTCCGGTCTGCCGCCACCGCCCCTCCTGGGGTTATCATCGGGAGCAGAGCGTCCAAAGAATGAGCTTGCATACTGCTCCGCAGCGCTCAATTTATTGCGAATGCTTTTTCTGACGCTTCTCCCCCGTCTATCGTTGGGGCAAGCAGCGGCTGGACCTTCACGAGTGTCTCTAGCAAGCAGAGCGTATGTAGAACCTTGGGCTGAAGATTCCTGTTGGGTCCAGTGTTGACTGAATTCCCCAGAAGAGGAATATTGGTCAACAGAATGTACACTGTCGACAACGCGATGATGATGGTGATGATGGCCTGTCGAGCTTTGCTGTGCCCCGACGTGGAAAAAGTATCGGTGAGCCGAACTACTTCCATGTGGTCCAGTGTGCAGACCTGTTTGCATACCCCGACCATGGCCTATCTCGGCAAAATCGAGGTCTGGCGTCAACGTCCCTTCGTTTCTGGCCACGAAAGCAGGCTGCGCCAGACTCGCATCCTGATACGTCCGAAAGAAAGTGGCACCATTTGAGTTATTCGTCCCACCACTACGATTCGACGCAATATCGCTCGTCGACGGTGAGGCAGAATTGTTACGTTCAATGATGGGTAAACTGTCCGCCACAGTTGTCACTGGGTGGTGCTGGTCGCGCGAACGCCTTGCAGGACCAGCAGATGGGTATGCAAAACCTTGCCCTGTTGTGTATGGTCCAACATTTGCGCTGCGGCTGCTGGACGGAGGAACCGTGGATGATTGGGGCTGTCGACTGTATTCATATAGTTGGGGTTGGATCGGATTGGGTCTGATTGACTGATTCCCGCGTGTTGTTGATGGGTCTTCTCGAAGAATGCCTATTTCTTGAACGGTATCCTCGTCTTCAGCTTCGCCACCAATATCAGGATCTGGCATCTCGTCATCCGGCTCAAATTCGTCTTCTTCATATTCAGTATCGTCTGTTCCGTTCATTTCCGTCATGTGGTCAAACAGTTCAGTCAAAAAAGCCCGCAACTGTAGGACTCCTTTGCCAGAGAAAACGCAGAAGGATGACTGCTGCATCGCGCTGAATTCCTGAAAGACAGGTGAATTCTAAAGATATGCTCCATACTAATGGCCTTACTCTCGGAGGATCTCGGCAGAATTGTTGCAACTCTGGTTGTCGGAAAGCAGGTATGCCGGTTAGGCTGAGGTGTGTGAGCTTGTGCAATTTCTGTAGAAGGAAATGAATTGCCATGACCGAGATTTGATCGCAATACGATAGATGGATTCGCTCCAGCGTAGCATGTCGTTCTGCAAGCGCATATATGGCTTCATCCGTCAGATTGTTTACGCGAACTAGACCTATACGACGTAGTTTTGGCAATGTTGCCAACTCGAAAACGGACATGTCGGTTAACAGCGTGCAATCTGATTTTATCATTTAAAACACTACAACAATGGAATTAGTTAGTGTACTCACTTGCAAAATCGACATAGCGCAGTCTTGTGCACGATCGGGCGAGAGTACGAACGGAGCGATCCGTAGTCTTGCTCGCATGGCCAAGGTGTAAATAGTGCAGATGTCTTCCTAACCTGCATATATTCTCCACAGATCGATCTGTAAGAAGAGAACACTTGGACAACACGAGATTACGAATCTTGGGCGCTTGACAGATGATGCCTTCAATAGCTTCGTCGGAGATGAGGGAGCATGCAGTAAGATCCAACATCCGCAGATGGACGAACTGCCGGTTTAGAATAAGTGGGGGTAGGTCGTTATCCAGTTTCGACTTGTAGGGGAATGGATTGGCATTGTCGGTCTGGGCTATGAGTTCAGGCCTTAGAGGCGCCGGGAAAGCGGCATCCGTAAGCTGAGGACAGTGCGAAAGGCGTAATTCCCGCATATAAGTGGAGTTTAACCATATATCTCGGATTGCGACGTCTGTTATCAGGTGGCAGTGATTGAGATCAATCTCGAGGAGGAGCGGGCAACATTTGGCTAGAGCTTGGATGGCCGAATCTGTCAGGTTCTCCAAATTGCTCAATTTTACGCGACGAAGGAGGGGACAGTTCAATGCCAGCGCAACAATGCCATCGTCTGAGTTGACTGCCTAGAGAGAGGAAGTTGAGGCGACGGATGAAATGAGAGTAGTTGAATGACTGGTCCGGCTTTGTCAATAGCCTTGCCATTTTCTCCAGCGTGTCGTACTTTGGGAACGCGGGTTTGTGCCAAAGAAGTTCAACGGCACACTCGCACCAAGTGCGAGAGATACGGAGACAATTGAATAGATCTCGAGGCGAGTGGAGATGTTTGAGTATGTGGATGAGGATTTCAGGCGGCAAACCAGACATGGGGGAGTGAGTAGACTCTTTGAAGGGTATGATGTCGATAGACCGCTTGTTGGACCATCGCGCGGGGGTGATGAAGAAGGCTCTTGAGTCTTGATCGTGAAACTGAACGTCGGCGTCGTCACCGTCGTCGGAAAGAGAGGTGGAGGAGGGGAAATGATGCTTGTAGATGGCGGCCATGGTGGTGAAGGGTGAGAGGCAGGTGATGTGACACTGTCCCTTTGAGTCTGCCATGTCCTTGGAACACACGGTAAAATCTCCCATTTCCCCGTCTGGTCTGCTCACATCAAGTCAAGGACTTTGACCAGCTGCTGGCATCGGCGGAGATGCCCCAAGAAGGTCCTGCCTTCTACGAAGCGCGCAGACGGCTCTGGCTGACACCCCGCCCAGCAAGAACAGCTCTTGCACCTAAACCCCATCCCGACCGACGTCAAAGAGTCGAAGCATACCTAGGGACCCCGGGCATCGCCGAGAGCGACGATGGATGGAGAGTTATACGGGGTTTATGGAATGGCATTTGCTCAGGCAGGAGTCTAAGCGACAGAATCCCGCTTCAATCAATGGTTCGTAACCAAACAAGCTCCGCTATTTACTGTAATAATGTCATCTGAAGATTACTATCGTGCGGGCAGCATGGATTCAAGACGAAACGTGGCCCAAAGGTGCCATGGCGCAGTCTTCAGACGAGAAATAGCCAACTTCTTGTCGCAACATTTTTGCTCCCCAGTCAAACGGTATTTAAGCTCGCGACGGCGGTGATACCTGACACATATTAGCTATGCGGAGGATCTAGGGGATGGAACTTACCAAAATTACGCCGTCTCCTCTGACGAACAGCATGTCCATCTTTCGTTTTGCGACCTAAGGATGTCTTAGCGTCGTCTACGGATGCGGGATAGATAACCTACATTGACCGGTACCGTACCCTGAGGCATGTCGTCGGTATCCACTATCAGAATGGTCTCCTCCACATCACTTAGAATGAGATTCATGTGTCCATCGTAGGCCTACCTGACGGTTACCGATTGACTGGTGCACGATTCAGCGATGACATACATGAAGAACACCAGTCAACTCTCTGTCTCCTCTTAGCTTGACATAGACGCGTTCGCTTAGAGATAATCTAATGAGATCAAAGGGCTCCTGGATGCCAGACGATGGAGTGTCCATTGACCGCCCATTGTTGGGTCTTGTTGGTCTTTGCCAGTCTTGCCGTCACGTGCCGCTCTTCGTCCGCTGCGACCATGCCTGTCTGTTCGTCTCTCTTCCTCTACTCCAATTTACTTATTCCTTCTACAGAAACATTATTGCGACTACTGCGACGTATATCTAACGCACGATTCCGCTTCTGGTAAATTTTAGAACGATACATTGGCGAGAGAATTAACATCCATATCCAGTGCGAAAGGCACACAACAGCGGAAGGAATCACTTGGCTAATGTCAGAGATTATTATGCTTGTACGTTCTTTTCGATCCCCGTATCCCCTAGTTCTTAACAGTCGTAAAGCTTTAGGACATGACAAGGCCCAGAGCATCATTGACCAGATTACAGCGGCTTACGAGTCAAGTGGCGGTCCACCTCCTGGCGGATTCAACTTCGGGCCCCAACATCTTGGTGCACCTCCCCCTGGGTTTGGACCACCTCCAATGGGCTTTGGTGGTATGCCCCCGCCTAATTTCGGTGGTGGTAAGTCAATTCTACTCTTACTCATACCGATACTTAACGGAATCGAAGCTCCTCCTTTCCCTCCCGGACCAGGATTTCCCCCAATGATGGCTCCTCCCTTTCCACCCAACGGACCAATTCCCGCGCGAGGAATGGGTCCACCGCCACCTGGTGGTTTCCCAGGCGGTAAGTAACGCGAAACAAGTCTGAACATGCTTCTTAATCCCTCTATTCAGGCCCTCCTCCATTCCCTCCGAACGGTCCTCCTGGAGGTAACCTTCCTCCTTTCCCTCCACAAAATGCTAGTGCTGCACCACCTGGTCCATTCCCACCACCTGGAGGTAATGCAGGTGCCCCTCCAAATGGCCCTCCGCCCCCGGGTGGACCTCCAAGCAGTGGTCCAAGCATCCACCCAGACAGACTGAAGATGATGAGTAGTGGAAGATGAGGACCGTAGGGACGTATTACGCAACATCCTGTTTTGTTTCTATACGTAGCATGCTAGTAGTAGCAGATTGGGTACGTCGCGTGACGCGATAGTGACGAAACTTCTCTCCAGGATCGGCTAGCGTTACCTCCCACACACAATCATGTCCACTCAGCCGCTCCTCCAGCGTACGGCCAACAAACGTATTGCTCTTCCCATCCGTGTCGAGCCCAAGGTCTCTTTTGCGAACGAGCGTACCTTTTTGTCATGGCTGCATTTCACAGTTGTCCTTGGAGGCCTCGCCGTCGGTCTGCTCAACTTTGGGGATCAGGTACGGCCAATTACTCTTCATCGCTGGCAGAGATATCTTCAACTCTACTCTAGGTGGGGAGGATCAGCGCGGCGATGTTCTCAGTCGTCGGTAAGATGTCCACTCATCCAGTTTCTCTCAAAGTATTGAATTACTTATCTAGCTATGGCCATCATGATCTATGCATTGTTTACCTACCACTGGCGCGCCGCTTCTATTCGACGCGGAGGAAGAGGGCCTTACGACGACAGAATTGGCCCGGTATGTACCACTCATTTTTCCTCGCAACTTGGCTCAGTCGCTCTCACGCTGTCTAGACTATATTGTGCATCGCTCTATTAGGTACGTCTTTTCAATTTTTATCTCTGGAATTTCAGTAATGTCCACCACCCTAGTCGCGGTCGTTGTCAACTTTATTTTGCGCTTCACCGAGCACTAAAACATTTCCACGAGTATCTTTTTTGGATTTCAGTACAGGTTCCTTTGCTCTATACCTTGGACAATCCCACATGGTTCGTACTATATAGTATCTGTACAGGTACACACCAAAAATGTAAAAATTCAGCTACGTTTTTGTCTCTTCGTTCCCGCCCTCGTCGCGACATTTGCAGCAGTGTCGACGGATGAAATGGACATGGAACGCCGAGACTTGTTTATCGTTGAGATGGATTATTCCTTTCTACTGGAAGATATAACTCACATGTTTCCGACTCCTTGTGCTCACTATACTTTGTGATCGACCGTCTTCACCAACTTCTTCTGGCTCATTTGCTGCGTCAACTTCCATTGCTTCTTCACCTCCGCCCCCGTTGATTGTCTCAGCTCCCTGACTGTCGCGCAATCCAAGCCTTGTTTTGAGAACTTTAATATCATAATCCACTTTATCCACCGGACGTTTCATCTCAATCAGAGCAGTTGTCGCCTCCACCAGCTGCTCCAACTGAGCGCAATTGTCTCGCGTAGGCATTACCAGTCGCGTATGCAGAATACCGAGTTCTGCTAACGCCTGCGTCACCTTGGGTGCGATTGCTTGCTTTGGTGTGGGTAATTTGAAGGAACGTAGATATGCCGGTGTATGGGCCGATTTTGTGGCTGAAGCAGTCATTGGCGGGTCTGCACGGACGATACAGTGTAACGCATCTGCAACCCTATTAGCGTTCAACGTATAAAAAAAATAAGTTCATAATACCGTATGCGGCGTTCTTGGTTGATTGCGCCCTCTTCACAATCGGGGAACCGAGTGATATTGACGACGGTATAGAAGGGCTGTCCAAATCCATTATTCCACCTTTCTTCTTCTTCTTTGTGTCCATCATTAAACTAAACGGAGGTTCTTCCTCCGCAATGTCAGGCAACCCAGACTCAATACCAGCGAGTGTTCGTAGAAGGTCATCTCTTTCCTTCTTGAATTTTCGTTCGGTTTGTTCTAGCCTTCTGACCTCGATATACAATGCTTCTTCCTCTACGGTCTGCTCGGGTGTACGGTTCTCGAGACTTAGGAGATATTTTTTCCTCGTTAGCTCCCTCTCTATTAATGACGATGAGTGGGAGAATATTGGTGTGATTTAAATGGTGGATTACCTTTATCAAACTGGAGGCTCGCATGTAATTGGTTCTTGGCATTTTCATCTCCGGTCCAAGGTCTATTGCGTACGAGTTTACGACACACGCTATAGTAACGATCTTTGATGTCCTGTAAGAGTGCTTCAGGAAAGCCCAGATGAATTCAGAACTCATTTGTCGAACCTCGATCGAACGGTTTGCACCCGGGTAGTCGTAACGGTCATGGATGATATACCACCGAGCATCATACTCCTGTGCAAGGTTTAACAGATAATCAGTCTCTTCTTTCGTCCATTCCTTATCTTACTGTAGAGTTGTATCAAATCTATCATTTCGGATACACATGTGGACTAACCTTCCAAGAATTTTGTGTATTCTTCCTGAGTGCACGCATAAGATGTTGGTTGGACGTTGTATCTCGCAAAAGGATAGTCTGCCACATGTTAATCCCATTACACTTCCAAAATGGACTGACATGCCAGGAGTCTGTTCCGCGGCAGCTTTCGCCCAATGCTGTAGCTCTAGCCCGTCAGACCGAGCGGGGTTCTTGAAAGAGCGGTATTCCCTGCAAACTATTGGAACAGGGAAGTTATGGAATAGGAAAGTACATACCATCTTGTCTTTCCCACACCTCCTAGATTTGGTTTTTGTTTTAACCGCGGTTTCGCGAGCTGCGCGGCGAGCGTAGGTGCGGATGGACCAATGAGCGAGTATAACTCCCTAGATATGCCCTCCGGCTTTTTCGTTGAAGGTCCAGACGACTTCTTTGGTTGAGAAGGACCAGGCGTCGGTGGAGTTTCATGAATAGACAGAGCACTGCGTACGTCTGCAGCAGAGACTGCCATTGCGCCGCTCGAAGTAGTGGTCGAAGAAAGGTTCTGTCACGTGAAACCGATGATCGGTCCAAAAACGGAAATGCCTTATTTACGCTATCGAGTCGGTTTGAGGAAGATCGATCTTGCCATGGCGTCGCCCGACCCTTATTCCTTTGCTACCAAATATCTAGAGACAAACCCTGTAGATGGATGGGCCAGCCTTTCAACCGTCATAAACATCCTCAAGAAGAGTCCGGAGTTAAATGGCGTCAAGCCCCTAGATGTCAAGAATGCCGTTGAGAAGGTATTCACAGAAAAATTCGGTCCAAAAGAGGCTGCGAAGCCTAAAGTAAAGGTTCGCGTGGATGCGCTGTGAAGATCGTTGTTCTTATCCCTTTCGAAGGATTCGAAAAAAGATAGTACTCCGCCTAAGACCACCAAGGCAGGAGATGCTTCATCGGAAACGACATCCCTCTCGGCCAAAAAGACTGTATTCGAAGAAGGATTTTTGGGAAATCTCCATGAACCCGGAGGAAACCCTCAGATTCACCAGCGCCTGCGCGATGAACATTTAGCAGTCACGGGAGGCCAAGTTTGGACCCGTTTTCCACCCGAACCGAATGGTTACCTTCATATTGGACATTCCAAAGCGATTTTCGTCAATTTCGGATACGCTGCACATAATAATGGAAAATGCTACCTGCGCTATGACGATACGAACCCAGAGAAAGAAGAGGCGCGCTATTTCGAGAGTATCTTGGAGATCGTAAGATGGCTCGGCTTCGAGCCATGGAAGATTACATATTCAAGCGATTATTTCCAACAATTGTATGAGCTTGCTGTCGAGCTTATCAAGCGGGATAAGGCTTATATCTGTCATTGCACCCGTACGTCCCGAGGTTCGATAACGGTGCAGGAGCCTAATGGTAAATGCGATTAACAGAGGAAGAGATCAAGGTTGACCGAGGAGAAAAGCGGGGTCAGCCTCGGCCTTGCGTTCACCGCGACCGTCCTATCTCGGAGTCACTAACAGAGTTTGAAAATATGAAGAATGGAAAATATCGTCCAAAAGAAGCTGCGCTTCGCATGAAGCAGGATCTGAGCGATCCGAATCCCCAGATGTGGGACCTGACGGCATACCGCGTTCTCGATACCCCCCACCATCGGACAGGTGACAAATGGAAAATCTATCCGACATATGACTACACTCATTGTCTTGTCGATAGTTTTGAGAATATCTCGTTCGTCATATTCTATTTGAATTGTCCAATTAGCTAATTTATCATGTCCTTCTAGACATTCACTTTGTACCACCGAGTTTATCGCCTCACGTCAATCTTATGACTGGCTATGTGATGCGCTCGAAGTCTACAAACCTCGTCAATCTGAATACGGAAGACTTAACCTAGAGGGTACTATCATGTCCAAGCGGAAAATTCTTGCCTTGGTAGAAGAAGGATACGTCACAGGCTGGGACGATCCGCGGTTATATACCCTAAATGCTCTTCGGAGGCGTGGGGTTCCTCCTGGTGCGATCATCAACTTCGTAAGCACTCTCGGAATTTCCACTGCAACTACGAGTATCGAGATAGCACGCTTTGAACAAAGCGTAAGGCAGTACCTTGAAGGGTCGGCACCACGTCTTCTTATGGTGCTGCGCCCACTCAAAGTAATCATTGAAAATCTGCCCGATGACTATGTCCTAATGATCGAGAAACCCCTACACCCGAAAGTCCCAGAACTTGGCACCACCATGATCCCCTTCACCAAACATATCTACATCGAGGCTGACGACTTCCGTCTTGAAGACTCCAAGGATTACTTCCGGCTTGCCCCCGGGAAAACGGTCGGGCTATTCCAGGCACCATACCCTATAACATGTACATCTTACGAAACGGATCCGGTTACGGGGGCCGTAACCAAGCTTATTTGTAAACTCGAGAATGAAGGTCCACCCAAGAAACCCAAGGCCTTCATACAGTGGGTAGCCGAGCACGCGGGAACATATAGTCCTGTTAAAGTCGACGAGACACGCATATTCCACCGTTTGTTCAACAGCGATCGGCCATCATCTGATTTTAGAAAAGACATCGCACCGAACAGCCTCGAAGTTATTAAAGGTGCCATGGTGGAGATTGGATTTTGGCCTCTGGCCGAGAGATCCATCGACGACGCTCGCAAGGACGCAAAGCTTAGGACAGAAAAGGCGATGGAAGAATCGGATGGTTTTACCGGCGACAACGATACGCCCCGCGCCACTGTAGATCAGCTGGTCGGCAAAGAGTGTATACGCTTCCAAGGTTTACGCGTGGCGTATTTTGCATTGGATAAGGATGCACGCATTGCCTGTTTAGATGAAGCGATAGACTCGACACCAGCTCGTTCTCAGGGAGATTACATTGTGCTGAACCGGATTGTTAGTCTAAAGCAGGACACTGGGAAGTCGACCTAATTAGAATTGAGGAAGCCTGGTAGTCTTATTTGAATCCAATACTGAATGAAGATATCGAAAATGAAATTCCTAAAGGTACTCCAGTGGACGCGACAAAACGTAAGGTATACGTGAGAGACGTGTACGGAAAGACGACGTGATTAAAAGCTAGCTACTTCCCAGACCGAAGACGATGAATAATAAAGCCATTAATATTCAGCCTCCTCAACATCAGCGGAATCGATGCCAACTTCTTCGTAATCTTTTTCAAGCGCAGCGAGATCTTCGCGAGCCTCGGAGAATTCACCCTCTTCCATACCTTCACCGACGTACCAGTGTACGAAGGCGCGCTTGGAATAAAGGAGATCAAACTTGTGGTCAAGTCGGCTCCATGCCGAAGAGATGGCGGTTGTGTTGGACAACATGCACATACTACGGCTGACCTTGGCCAGATCACCGCCAGGGACGTGCGCAGGAGGCTCATTGCAGATACCAAGCTTGAAGCCAGTAGGGCACCAATCGACGAACTGGATTGTTCGCTTCGTCTTGATAATCGCAACGGCTGCGTTCACATCCTTTGGTACAACGTCTCCACGGTAGAGCAATGCGCAGGCCACTGAAATACAAGCTAAACACGAATGCCAAATGAAGAATAAAAGGTACATACTGTATTTTCCTTCTCGAGGATCACATTTGACCATCTGGTTGCCAGGCTCGAAACACGAGAATGTCATATCGGCCACGGAATTCTGCTCGTGATGCGCCTTTTCTGCTGAAATAATTGGAGCAAACGTAGCAAGAGGGAAGTGAATACGAGGGAAGCTAATATCTTTTAGCACGAAAACCAGAAGAAAATAACAGATGCTACTTACGGAACCAAGTTTGTCTGGAATTCGTTGAGATCGACGTTCAAAGAGCCATCAAATCGTAATGAAGCTGTGATTGAGGAGACAACCTGGGCAATCAATCTATTAAGGTTCGTGAGACTAGGCGACGTTATGTTTAGATTCTTTTTGCAAATGTCGTATATAGCTTCGTTATCGACCTGGATACAAATGAGAAGACGAAACTAAGATTCAGCGGTACCCACCATGAAAGAGCAATCGGAGTGTTCGAGGGTCGTGTGCGTGGTCAAGACGGAGTTGTAAGGCTCAACAACCGAGTTGGCTAACGTTGGGGCCGGATAAACACTAAATTCCAACTTGGATTTCTTCCCATAGTCCGTGGAGAGGCGCTCTAGGATCAGGGCACCAAACCCAGATCCCGTTCCACCACCGAACGAATGGAAAACAAAGAACCCTTGGAGACCAGAGCAATTGTCGGCCAGTCTACGGACCTTGTCCATAACGTTATCTATTTGCTCTTTTCCAATAGTGTAGTGGCCTCGTGCATCTATGAGATGGTTAAGTTAAAGTTGCGATGCTATGGCACGACGGATAACATACAGTTGCTAGCTGCGTCTTCCTTTCCAGTTAAGAGGGTTTCTGGATGGAACAGACTCCGATAAGGGCCGCTTCTGACTTCATCAATAACGTTGGGCTCGAGATCAATATACAGGGAACGAGGGACGTGTTTCCCCGCAGAGGTCTCTGAGAAGAAGGTGCTAAAACCGTCGTCATTGTGGGACGGGGAGCCATCCATAATGCGACCATCCGGCTTTAAAGGTGGACGTGAGTAGAAAATCAACCCTGAACAAAATTAACACACGCTTAAACCGTGTTCTACGGTATAGAGTTCCCCTGCGATAATCTGATCAGTATCACGCCATTTCCGCATGTCATACAAGGCACAATAAACGCGTTTGGCGCGCATAGAATGCATTCATAATGGATATATGCATGTCCTCAAAGCATGTTCATACTTACAGCAGGCATTACCGATCTGGACTCCAGCCTGACCGACATGTACAGAGATGACTTCACGCATTTTCCAAGAGACGATGACACTTAAATGGCTAATCTAGACATATCAGAACTCCCCGTGAGGAATGACGCGTGGGGAGTACTTACAGAGTGGTTGGGATAGGACTACCGCGATGGCGGAACGAAACAAGATTTTGTTGCACGACCGAGCTAAAGATCAACTCGTGTCATTCCCACGGCACACATGCCAAATTCCCATGGTCCGTGCGTCCTGCCGCATGTAAGTTTGTACGTACTACCATGCAGGAGTGAGCGCGACGCGCGTAAGCACCTTACGGTGAATAATGACTATGTCCAGCGCTCTGCAAAGTGCTATAGAAAATGTCTTTATTTTGCAGTAAAATTGCTTCAGATGTCTGCCTTGAGCCTGCTGTTTTCCCAATACTGGGATCAAATTCTGGTGGTCTATGGTCATGTAACGGCCACTATTTTCTCAGTCTGTCGAGACACATACGCGCCTGACCTTCGAATTCAAGAGTAAAACCGCGCGCTGCAGTCCAGCCGCGTGACGTCATTCGTTGTTTACCGCGAGCCTGCAAAGTCAACAACACTCTTGACTTGTCGTCACTCGGGCATATGACATGATAACTTTTACGCCGCTTGCTGGTGCCGCCAAGTCGTCGCGGATCACGCCGCTATGTTATCTTCTACAAGTCGACGACGTTCGCATATTGTTAGACTGCGGCTCTCCTGACTGGGCACCAGAGTCTTCCGAGAGTGATTCGGAGGATGAACCCTTTTTTTGGGAAGAGTACTGCAGAGCGCTCCGCGAGTACGTCTTCAGTTTATGACAGATCAACCTGTGTAATGGACCAGATTAGATGCGCTCCTTCTGTAGACCTCATCCTGCTCTCTCATGGCGATCTTGCACACGTCGGACTGTACCCTTTTGCCTATGCTCGTTGGAATCTCAAGGCGCCCGCGTATAGCACATTACCTGTCCAAGCAATGGGACGTATGGCGGTAACGGAGGACGTCGAGGGTATTAGAGACGAGGAGGACGTAGGGGATGATCCAGACAACAATTCCCAACAAGATGAGGCAGATCAATCAGAGCACAGCGCCGAGGCCCAAGCTGCAGAAAGCATCTCAACAAGGCGCAAATACGTTGCTACCTTGGCCGAGGTACATGATGCATTCGAACATCTTAATACCCTGCGTTATTCGCAACCAACGCATTTGCAGGGTTTGTTCAATCGTCGCCAATTTGGTTTAATCTCTCTTATTTATTTCTCATACTTCAGGGAAATGTCAAGGCCTCACGATCACTCCTTTCAATGCTGGGCATACCCTTGGTGGTACCATATGGAAAATTCGTTCACCTTCGTCCGGCACTATTATCTACGCCGTTAATTTGAACCACATGCGCGAACGTCACTTGGATGGGACAGTGTTGATTCGTCATGCTGCTGGAGGGGCATTTGAACCCTTGGCCCGACCCGATTTATTAATTACTGACGCAGACCGAGCATCTGCGGTCACCAGTCGGCGGAAAGATAGGGATGCATCCCTCATAGGTGTGTCCATCACATACGTTCTTGAAGTGGTCGTGTTAAAGTATTTAAGATACCATAACGGCCACGCTTACCTCGCGTTCCTCTCTATTACTTCCCTGTGATTCAAGTGTCAGAGTTCTCGAGCTACTTGTCCTGCTTGATCAGCATTGGAATTATTCGAAGCTCAAGTTCCCTATCTGTTTCCTGTCACGGACGGGCAGAGAGATGCTGACACATGTAAGAAGCATGATGGAATGGTTGGGCGGAACTCTTAGCAAGGAAGATATGGGCGAGGACAACACCGGGCGGCGGGGTCAGTCCAAACGGAAACGCGATGAAGAAGGGGATGACGATGCTTTGGGTGCTCTAGCTCTGCGATTTAAGCAAGTTACTACAACTATTAAGGAGGTGCTCATGTATTGACCACGCTGAGCAGGCATTTGGAATTCTTCCCGAATCCGCAAGCACTAATGCAAACATATTCCTCAAAGGACTCAAAGCTAATACTGGCTGTTCCTGCGTCACTATCACATGGACCATCAAGACACCTCTTC
>WNGI01001277.1_pt1 | contig 24097 bp, 11 predicted proteins | sample 5400621 | NCBI WGS metagenome assembly WNGI01 (sample SAMN13153374, study PRJNA577476) | soil metagenome | isolation source: 20 cm soil or saprolite under Garry oak tree replicate 1 | place: USA:California | collected 2016-06-15 | reverse complement strand
TGATGTGAGTTCTTAAGCGTCCGCGCGAGATCGAGAAGTTGACTGGCGTAGTGGGAAGGCGCGATTCCGGAGAGCAGAACGGCGTCATCGCACGCGCGTTCGCTTTCCTGGCGGAGCTGTGCGGCGGCCAGCCAGACTAGGGGATGGAACCAGTAGATGGCGCGGGTGAGTTCGGCGCAAATTTGCAAGAGCCAGTCGTTGCGGGCGATGTGCGCGAGTTCGTGGGAGAGGACGATGCGGCGGCGGTCTTCGGGCCAATCGGTAGCGTCTGAGGGCAGCACGATGACGGGACGGAAAATTCCCCACGTGAGGGGCATGGCGAGAGAACTGCCGCATTGGAGAAGGCGGACGGAGCGAGCGAGTCTGTGGAACTGGGAAAGTTTGAAGACAGTGCGCATCCAATCCTCGTCGAAGATGGGCTTCGCATGCGCTGAGACCCAAGCGAGGCGCGCAAGACCTGCTGCAAGCCTTAGGAAGACGAAAGAAAAGCCGGGCGCCCAGACGAAAAGAACGGCGATGACAAGTTTGTTGAAGGCTGGAGAGGCGGCTACGGCCTCAATAATGATGGAAGGAATCGCGTAAGAGTTTGAACTCGCTGTATTCGCGTGCGCGGGGCTCCACAGAGCGGCGGCGCTGCCGAGCGCGGAGGAGTGCCACGCGGGAAGCAGCAGCGCGAGGAAAGGAAGCACGAGTAAAGCGAGAATAGCAGCTGCCCAAACGTGATGGCGTAGGGCGGAGGAACGCCGGCGCAGTGCGATTACGGTTGTCCAGGCACACGCGAGAAGAATGGTGGCCTTGGCGCAACACGCGATTAAAAACGTGAGCGCGAGTTCAGAGTTGGCGAGCGTGCTCATGGTCAGCTCTCCTTTCGGCCTTTCGCAATGAGGCGGGCGAGGCGATCGAACTCTTCCGGGGAGATACGCGCGACTTCACCGCCGAGAAGCGCGGCTACGATTTTTTCTGTGGAGCCGTCGAAAAATGTTTCGACAAGATGGCGAAGCGCGGAGCGGCGGGCGACGTCGCGAGGCACGGCGGGAACGTAGACGTAGCGGAGGCCCTGCTCTTCGTGGCGGACGTGTCCTTTTTCTTCGAGCACGCGAAGCTGGGCGCGGACTGTGGAGTAGCTGGGTTTGTCGGCGAGATTCGAGAGGACGTGGCCCACAGAAGCGCGCTCGAGCTTGTAGAGAATGTCCATGATCTGGCGTTCGCGGCGGGAGAGGGCGTTTGGCTTGGGTTTTCGCGTCATGTGCTATTTCTACAGCAGCTATGCTAGAAAACTAGCAGTCCGGTATTTTCGTGTCAAGGAAATTCTTCGGAACCTCAACCCACAAGACTGTTGACACGTAATTTCTTCAGGCGACGCTTGCTAACCAGCTGGGTTATCGCGCAGACGCGTCGCTACGCCATCGATTCCCGGAACTATGTCGTCAGATCGTAACCAAGAGACGAGCTACGTTGAAAGTTTCCCGGCGTCGGTCACACGTGATGCCAGTACCGCGCGACCGCGTCGAAAGGGCACTCATTGAAGCACTCAATAAGGGTGGTCTCACCAATCTCCGAACTGTGGCTGCTTCTGTAGGGCTGAGCAGCCCACGACGCTTCTATAAAGACTTCCGTGATCTTCGTCTAGCCATCGTTGCTAAGAATCGTGAAATCAGAAAACAGCGCATCCACCTGATCGCGATCTTCCGGCCAACCGATGCTTCCGAAATGGCCAAACGATGGTTCAAGTCACACATCATTGGGTTCCCTCCCATAAAGCAGCCGCTCGCTTTGGAAGCAGAAGCCACTCGCTTCTGTGTGCCCCAAGAAAATGGGGCAAGAAAAAGGAGAAAATTCAGCTATGTTAAGTGGAATAGGTTTCTGCGGAGGTTCTCTCGCCGACGGTTAGGTTATTAAAGCATGCTTTTGAGTCTCATGGGCCACTCCCGCAGCGGAGACCTGCGACGCCGTAGGCGGAGCGCTTAGGTCGCAGCGAAGGAGTGGCCCGTGAGGACGAGTCATTCTTGACCGACCCTTTATACACTTTTGGGTCGCCAGGCTTTGCGGCTGTTTGCGAACGCCGCGGCGAAGCTTAAGACGAATACCACCAGAACAAGAAGATCGAGGATCGTGTGACCACCGTCTGGCGGATGGTGATTGCCTATAACCGGTAAGACTTGCGTACGTGAACTGTAGAAACGGTAAAAGCCATCGCGCTCTACTCCGGTTCCGCGGGCATAGGGAATCCACCAGTCATTCAAATGCACCCCAATCCACAGAGTCAGTAGCGCCGTGCCTATCCACATGCCAACAATTCGTTGGTGCATAAAGTTCCAAATCATCCACAACAAGAGCAGCCCAATGACGATGTCGGGGTAGAACTGATCATTCCTGACGGGCCAGCGGGGCTCTCCGTTCCATGGCCCGAGAGGGATCCATCTGTAGATCTCGTAGTAGCAAAAGAGAACGGTAGTCGACACGACAGCCAGTCTATTTGAGCTAGTCATGGTTGTAGCTCGGTCTGCTTCGCGCGAATTCTAGCACCCAGGCAGGCTTCACGAGTATCCCGAAGAAAGTGCCGTTCGTGTCCTGCACATTTTGGGGTATTGACGCGTACTCGGAAACGAATCGCGCAGCCTGCGGCCACTTGACCGTAGTCAGTTTACACTGCTCGGGCCAATTCCTGCGCCCGGCAGCTTCGCGGCTTCTGCTTTCCCGTTCCTCCCGACAAATCTTCTTGAAGCGCACCGAAGTCTTGTTGTGCGCCTGGCTAACGTTTCAGCTTTTCCCACCTGGCGAAGTACAACTTACTCTCCTGTTTTTGCCGCTTCGAAATTGCCGCGTCCCGGCGCGTAAATCCTCACGCCACCGGTCTCCACTAGCATCTTTCGCGCCACGATAGTCTGTGTCACTCAAGCGTGCGACCCGTTCTGACCTGGACGCGCCAATCTCCTCGCTCCTGTCCCCTGTTTCGCGTCCTTGCTCCCTCGCTGTGAGGTGAAGGGAGCAAGAACTCCCCGAAACAGGAGGACAACCATGAAAGTCGAGCAAGCAAAACAAATCGCTAGCAAAGCCATCGAACAGCTCAGCGAGGCTCTGGAAAGGGGCCAGAGTGAGACGTTGAGAAATTATCTTGCAGCGATAGCGAGGTTTCATAGTTATTCGTTGCATAATCTGATTCTAATCGTATCGCAAAGGCCGGACGCGACCCGTGTAGCCGGCTTCCATACTTGGAAGCAGCTTGGCAGAAACATCAAGAAGGGCGCGAAGGGAATCATGATCCTTGCGCCAGTGGTGTTTCGCAAAAGCAAGGAAGAAGCCACTTCCGAAGAAGATCAAAGCAAGGCCGCCCTGGGTTTTCGTGCGGTTTATGTTTTCGATCAGATCGACACTGAAGGGAAACCGCTTTGTGAGCTTGGCTCTGCGCAGGGTGACCCGTCTGGATATACGGAAAAACTGGGCAGTGCTCGCCCGGAAAGATCGTGCTCCTGCCCGGCCAGTCCGCAGCAGAAGAGTACGCCACCTTAGCCCACGAAGTGGCGCACAGCCTTCTCCACATGCAGGAACGCCGTGCCGAGACAACGAAGCGCGTCCGTGAGACCGAGGCGGAAGCGGTCGCTTTTGTCGTTTGCGAGGCCATCGGCATAAAGGCTGGGAACTCAGCCGACTACATCCAGCTTTATTCTGGTGACAAAGACACGCTAGCGGAATCCTTGGAGCACGTGCAGCGCGCTAGCGCCGCGATTCTCACCGCGATTATGCCCAACGACTAAAATTGTTGCGGGAGACCCGGACGGGTCTCCCGCATGAGGTCCCGCGACCCTTCTGGAATTCCAGAATGTGCGTACAATGTATCCCGATTACTTCTTCCAATATCGGTCGATGAGTTCAGTCAAGCGTTCCCGATCCAAAAAATAGACCGAACCAATCGCACCCTTTGGCATCTTCTCAACTATTTTCTCGCGCGCATTGTCTGTGAAAGAACCACTAATTGCGATTATGAAAGTCGAAATATATCGGGGCTCCTTCGAACCGATTTCACAATAAGGCATCGAGAACGCGTCCTCAATCTGGCCGAGTAGTTCATCAATTTCGGAGTTGACGCCGCCTCTCACGTCGCCTGCTTTGGCCTGAAGTCCGTAGCGACGGTAATTAGCAAACGGAGTCGCCTCCGAAAATGTGAAATCCTTGCCGTATTCCTTCTTGCCATGCGAGTATCGAACGGACACAAACCCCATCTCGCGGAGTAGTGGAAGGAGCAACTCCCGACAGAACGCGTCCTCATCGCTAGTGTACTTGGGTTTCCATTGAAACCCAGCCAAAGCAACTTCCGTTGTATGAAGCAGGCCTTGCAGCTCCTTTGCGGCATTCATGATGCCTTCATATAAGGGAGCGCCTTTGGCGAGGCTGCGCTCCAGGGTTATGCCTTTCCAATCGTCCTCGACTTCAACGTCCGCGCTTTTCCAATCGTCGAGATGCCGGACCTGGTCTTGCATTCCCGTGATGAAGGTTGCTAGGCCGAAGCGCCCTTCCCAATATTTGTTCGGCGCATGACAGCGGAATTGAAGGGACACGCCATCGTCTGCTCGCGAAAGCACTAATTCGTGAAAAAAGAAAGTGCCGAAGCCGTCCTCGTTGTGAACCTGGAGATGCAGCCTGTCCGGAAATCCCGCGGTCGTTTCTTTCTTTAATTGGTCCAGCCCGCATTCGGCAAGTACGCAGTCTTCACCCACATCCAGTACATCAACTTGCTGGCCGGCGACTTCAACGACCGCTCCATCGGATTTATGGAACTTTACTTTGATCATTTGCATGATCCTTCAGAAGAATCCATGCCTTCCCGGGCACTCGCATGACCTGAGTCTACAACACATTTGTGAGCCCATTGGCACGCCGCTTATGTTGCCTGGGCTTGGCTTTGGCGAAAACTCGTCTCCCTACATCCCGCGTGGCTCCGGTCCTCGTTCGCTCAGTGTTGGACACGTTCTTGGTGGATTGCTTCCGTTTCTACCCTCTCCATTGGGCACTGCTTCGGGATAATTCCTGCGCCCGGCAGCTTCGCGTCTTCTGTTTTTCCGGTTCCTCCCAACAAATCTTGTGAAACAGCGCCGAAGATTTCCTGTGTCCCTCCCAAAAAGCAGCCGCTCGCTTTGGGAGCAGTATCCACTCGCTTTCCGGGTGCCCCAATTACAAGGGCAGAAACGGAGCAGAAGTCATGCACATCAACGTAGTCCATCTAATCGGTTATCTCGGCAAGAATCCGGAGCACAAGTCAGTCAAAGCGTCAGACCGCAAATATACGGTTCTTCGCTGGCGACTCAGCGGTCCTGGAAGGGTGCCGACGAAGAATGGCACTCGAAGACGGAGTGGCATCGCGTCGTCGTTATATGGAATCTGCACTAAGTACAAGCCCGCTGAAGTCCCCACACCTTTTTAATGCTTGTTTCCCTGCTAGGACGACCACTGAACCCTGGTCAGGGGCAGGGGCACTGCGCAAGAGACCGAACGATCTGCTCAACTGTGGTAAACACCTTCCCGAAGTTCCCATGAAGATGTGACCTTTTGCTGTTGTGGCTTGGGCTGCTGTTGACGGTGATTGCCCCGCCGTCTTCAGGCACTATCGGATAGGGATTCGCACTCTTATTGTCTTGCACGGCCACCGGATTGCTGTAGTTCAACGGGGGCTGGACTCGCAGCCGATCGATCCGATCGACCTTTCACTTGACACGGACAATCTTGAGTGTAATTTCTGTGAAAATTGTCCCCAAAGTAAAACTACCTAAGTTGTTCCAGCAACAAGGCCCTGTCGTAAGTGTCTTGAAGTCAGCAAAAAAGCTGCGCGTCGGGATTTAGTTCCCAAATAGCCTCGCGGTGGAGCACGGGCTGGGCGTGTAGGCAATTGATTGTCACTGCGGGTGTCAGTGTGGATTCTCGCCGAATTCGCCAAAAATGTCTGTTGCTTTTGGTCGCCTGTGCCGCATCCGTCGGTAGTGCGAAGGCGGATCTGCTGGTTACCGATCAGACCAACCATAGCGTGCTGCGGTTCAGCAACGCGGGAGTACCGCTGGGTACCTTCATTCCGGCCGGAAGCGGAGGCCAGTTGATTTTCACTCCGGTGTTCGGGCCCGACGGAAACGTGTACCTCGTAGATCAGCAGGGAGGCATCCTGCGGTACAACGGCTCGACAGGTGCTTTTATTGACAAATTTGTCTCCGCCGGTAGCGGCGGGATGCTTAGCACGAAATATTTCATATTCGGGCCGGACGGAAACCTCTATGTTTCAGATAATTCTGCGCAGGTTGTTCGTCGGTTCAACGGATCGACCGGGGCGCCAATGGGCGTGTTCACCTCTGGGTACAATCTTGTTGTTCCTCTTGATTCGGCGTTTGGCCCGGACGGTAACTTTTACGTGGCCGATGGAGTTAACGTTGTAAAGTTCGACGGGACGACCGGGGCATTCATTTCAGTTTTTGTCGCAGCGGGCAGCGGAGGTCTCTCGGGTCCTGAGCTAATTGCATTTCGGCCGGATGGAACCCTTTGGGTTGAGAGCGGGCTTTCGGGTATCTTCCGCTACGATGCTCAGACGGGCGCCTTCGTCAGCCAGTTTCTCCCCTACTTCGGCGTTCTTGTGGACGGAGGCCTCGCTTTCGGGCCCGATGGAAACGTGTACGTTGCCTACTTCAACGGAGGAAACCCAATTGACTGGGTCGATGCTTACGACGCTCAAACAGGCGCAACCATCCGCCAATTTGTGCCGCCTGGTGCTGCGGGCGCAATCGGTGGAATCGCGTTTACTCCCAACACTTTCAACGATGACTTCAGTCGCCCAGATGGAGTGCCCGGCAATGGCTGGTCATGGTGGTATTGCAACACGATCGGTGGTTCAAATATTAGTATCGTCAGCGGTCAGCTCCAGACTTTTGGATGCCCCAATCTGGCCGGTGGAATCTTCCGCACACTTCCCTTGGTGTTTCCGGTCACTTTTTCGTTCGACTTCCGAACCTTCAATAGCGGCGACGGGGGATGGCTGGCCGCTGTTAACAATGCGCCGATGACAACAATATCTGGGACCCCCGGCTTTTCAAACGCCCAGATGATGTTCTTCCAGTACGCAGGTACACGGAACCTAAGCCGTGGTTACAACACAGCGAGCGGGATGGTCTACGAGTCCGCGGCCCTACAACCAGGCCAGCGTAATTTCCAATCTAGTCAAACCGCTCAGATCAGCGGGACGATCAACGTTGATCTGAGCTCTACGATCACCGTCCGCTACCATGATGGCCTCATACCTGATTCGACAACGGTCACGTTCGGTCCGGTCGCCGGTCTTCCACCGCCGCTTGGATCGCTGTTCATACTTGGCAACAGCAACGCGTCCAACGGCCCTCACCTCTTCGACAATCTTGTCATCGCCTCCCCCTCCTTTCCCTTCGGTCCATACGCAGCCACTGTTGTTGCCGATCATCCAGTTGCCTATTACCGGCTGGATGAACCCACTGGCTCTACGATTGCCGTCGATGCCTCGGGCAATGGGCACAACGGGGTGTATGAAGGAAATCCACTCATGGGCGTCACCGGCCTCGTCCAGGGTCCCGATACCGCCGTGAACTTCAATACGACAGGCGATGTTCGCATCGCGAATTCGTCGGACCTTAACTTTGTGGGTACTACTTTCACGATCGAGGCGTGGGTATCGGGAATTTCGTCTGGTGGCAACCTCCAGAGGATCTTTGACAAGGTCGTCGCAGGAGCCACACTAGGTTATGGGTTGGACATTTCGAACACGCAAATCCGGCTTTTGGGATCAACCAATCTAGAACCACTTGCGTCATTTAGTCCAACGGCCACGTATCACATTGTAGGTGTTTCGGACGGAGCTGGCTCCGGTTCCATTTATGTCAACGGCAGCCTGTTGGCCTCTGGGCAATACTTTTCATCGACGGCCTACACTGGGGACGCTCACATCGCGGTAGCCAACGATGGCACTGCCCACTTCGGCGGGACGATTGACGAAGTCGCGGTGTACAACTACGCCTTGCCTCCTGACCGGGTTCTGGCTCACTACCAGACCGGGATCGGCACCTCCGCCAATCTGTTGTCTCTCTCTATTAGCCCCAGCACAGTCACCGCCGGTCAGACGTCATCTGGAACAATCACGCTTGTCAACCCCGCCCCCGCGGGGGATGCAGTGGTAGGGCTCGCTAGTAGTAACACCGCAATCGCGAGTGTCCCCACGAGCATATCCATTCCTGCAGGCTCAACCACTGGTACATTTGCAGTTTCTACCAGTGCTGTCACCTCAGATACTGTGGTGAACCTCTTTGCGACCTACGGCCTGTCTACGAAGAGTGCGGTGTTGACAGTGAAAGCCCCGCTTCTTCCCAAGCTAACCATAGCGCCAAGCTCTGTCGCATTCGGCGGCGTGTCGATTACGACTTCATCCAAGCAAACCATCACAATAACCAGCACAGGCCAAGGCTCACTCGCGGTCAATTCCATTAGTATCGCTGGCAACTTCCTCACGCTCGCGAATGTGCCAATTTTTCCTCTCGTCTTGGCACCCTCAGCAACCACTTCATTCGATGTGATCTTCGCGCCTGCGAGCGCGATTCCCTCCGCCGGCACTGTGACGATCACCAGCGATGCGCCGAGTTCGCCTACGGTCCTGCCGGTGACAGGTAACGGCATGGCTGCAACTCCTGCACTCAACAATCTGCGCTCCCAGACGATAGCTTATGGCACTGCGACCGTGACGCTCTCGGGGAGTATAAGCGCCGGAAACTTGATTCCACCAGCTGGCGAAACTGTCTCAATCACGCTCAATGGTGTGACGCAACTTGCCCGAATCCAAACTAACGGAACTTTTTCGGGTAACTTCACCACCAGCTCTCTGGCATTGGGCAGCTACAACGTCGCTTACACGTACGTTGGCGACGGCAATTTTTCCCCGACGGCGGACAATGCGACGAGCGTGACCATAGCTGTCAGCTCGGCTCAAGTCACGTTTACCGAATATCCGGTCCCCACCACCGGTAGCCTGCCCGAAGGGATCACCTCCGGGCCGGATGGCAATCTGTGGTTCACAGAGCGCTTGGGCGACCGGATCGGGAGAATCACCACCGTCGGAGTGATCACGGAATTTCTGATCCCCACCAACGGCGGCCATCCCTTCGCGATCGCCGCCGGACCGGACGGCAACCTGTGGTTCACTGAGGTCACTGCGGGCAAGGTCGGGAGAATCACCATTGCAGGAGTGATCACGGAATTTCCGATCCCCACCGCTGCCGGCGAGCCCTTCGCGATCGCCGCCGGACCGGACGGCAACCTGTGGTTCGCGGAGCAGGCCGGGGACAACATCGGGAAAATCAGCACGGCTGGAGTGATTACGGAGTACCCGATCCCCACAGCCAACAGCGGCGCGTCCGGGATCTCTGCGGGGCCGGACGGCAATCTATGGTTTGCCGAGGAAACCGCGAACAGGATCGGCCGAATTACCACCTCTGGGCTGATCACGGAGTTCTCGATCCCTACCGCGGGTGGCGGGCCCGCTGGGATTACTGCTGGACCCGATGGCAATCTGTGGTTCGCAGAGAACTTTGGTAACAAGATCGGGAGAATCAGCACGGCCGGAGTGATCACGGAATTTCTGATCCCCACCACTGGCAGCCATCCCTTCGGGATCGCCCCCGGTCCGGACGGCAACCTGTGGTTCGCGGAGGAGTCCGGGAACAACATCGGCAGGATCACCACGGCCGGAGTGATCACAGAGTTTCCTGTCCCTAGTAGCGCCAGCTTGCCGCAGAGCATTACTACGGGGCCGGATGGCAATCTGTGGTTCACTGAGTACGGTGGGAACAAAATCGGCACGATCAGGCTACTCGGCAGTGCCTGTATGGCCCCGCCTTCGGGGATGGTTGGATGGTGGCCGGCGGACGGCAACTATAACGACATCACAAGTGGCAACAACGGGACTCCAATCGGTGGTGGGGTCAGTTTTTCATCGGGGGAAGTGGGATCCGCGTTCAGCTTCAATGGAGCAAGTTATGTCGATGTGCCCAGTTCATCAGCTCTTGAGCCACCACAAGTGTCCGTTGCAGCATGGGTTCAATCCTCCTCAGTAGGGACGTATCGCTACATCGTAGATAAGGGAGTGGGGCCGCATGGCGCTGAATTCGCGCTTTATACAGGTGGTTCAGGGGGGCTGTTCTTCTACATCTCAACCGCCACCAATGATGTACTTTCTCCAGACGCTGGTACTGCTATCTGGGACGGAGGGTTTCACTATGTGGTCGGGACTTTCGACGGGTCGACCGTCCGGCTGTTTGTAGACGGAACGGAGGTGGGCAGCGGGACTCCCATCAACCAGCCAATTTCCTATGTCGCTTCTCTACCGGATTTTTATATCGCTGGCTGCTGTGGCGACACGAGCGGAGCCTATAACTGGCGGGGTGCCATAGATGAAATTCAAGTGTTTAACCGGGCGCTTTCTCCTTCCGAGATCAAACCAATATTTGCTGCCGGCAGCGCTGGCGAGTGCAAATCGGGACTCACTCCGAGCAACGTCCTTTCAATAGGGGGCGGGAATAATCAAATTGGCGTCGTCGGGCAGACTCTGACCAGTCCTCTCATCGTGAAGGTTGCAGATGCGAGTGGAAACGCGGTCAGCGGCAGACCAATCGCTTTTGCGGTAACTGCCGGTGGTGGAACATTGACGGGCAGCGTGACTCAACTCACGGTTAACACTGATGCAAGCGGACTGGCCTCGGTAACACTGAATTTGGGCTCTACACCGGGCCCGAACAACGTGACTGCCACTGCTGTCGGACTATCGGGCAGCCCTATCAGCTTCACTGAAACAGGCCAGCCGCAACCCAGTATATCGGTAACACCAATTCCAGTGGCCTTTGGCAACGTGCCCATTCTCACGTCATCGAACCAAACCGTCACGATCACTAGTACAGGTCAGGGCCCACTTACGATCAATTCAATCTCTATCGCTGGTTCTTCCTTCTCACTTGGGAGTCCGCCGTCCTTTCCTGTAGTTTTGGCTCCGCCAGGAACTGTCTCATTTGGTGTGACCTTCGCACCTCTGGCGACGGGGCCTGCAAATGCAACGATCACAATTACTAGCAATGCTCAAACTTCACCGACGCTCGTGACCGTGACGGGAAACGGAGTACCGGTCACCACGAGTTGTGTCGCAGCACCTACAGGACTTGTAAGTTGGTGGACAGGCGATGGGAACATCGATGACTTGCTGGGGGCTAACAATCCATCTGCTTCGAACGCGGTGAGCTTTGTTTCCGGAAAAGTGGCGTCGGCATTCACATTCGGAAGTGGAGGCTACATTGAGATCCCTGCGTCAGCGAGTTTGGCTAACCAGCAATTCACATGGTCGGCTTGGGTAAGACCGGACGGCCCTGGCCCGAACAATGATTTCGATGGGAACTGGATCGTAGGCCAAGACATAGATAACACAAACCTATCTGTTTACTTGTCCTGGCGTGCCACTGACAATCGGTTTTCCCTTACTTTTGGGAGCCAATTGCCGGAGCAAATCGTGTCACAAGATGCGTTTGCGCCCGGCCAATTCTATTTTGTAGCAGGTTCGTACGATGGCTCGACATTCATGCTTTACGTTAACGGGCAGATTGAAGCAACGCGCTCGTCCGTCAAAACAATCTCTTACTCCTCCTTGACTTGGACCATTGGCGCCTCCTCAGCGAATATTCGCGCGCAAGGCTATCCGCGGACTTGGAATGGCGTAATCGACGAAGTTCAGGCTTTTAGTCGGGCGTTATCCCAGTCTGAGGTCCAGGCGATATTCAATGCCGGTGGCCTAGGGGAGTGTAAACCGCTCGGGGTCGCAGTAGCGCCCAGCCCAGTTGCTTTTGGCAATGTGGCAATCCTGACGTCGTCCAAAATCACCGCAACCATAACAAATGCTGGCCAGGGCTCACTGGCAGTGAATTCCATAACGATTGCTGGGGCGAACTTCACGCTCGGAAATTTGCCGACTCTGCCAATAGTCCTGGCTCCTTCAGGAACTGCCTCGTTCGATGTCATCTTCAACCCGCTTAGCATCGTTTCCTCCAACGCAACGATCACGATCACAAGTAACGCGGCGACCTCACCTACCGTAATTCAGGCCACAGGCAGCGGCATTGCCCCACCGCTGCCACCGGCGACATCTATTACCGTTGGTACCGACCAGGCCGTGTATCACCGCGGTCAAGCAGTGCAGATCAGCGGCACCCTGACAGCCGCCGGAAACGCGGGAATTCCTAACATCACCGTGAACCTGCAAGCATCGCTCAATGGTACGAGCCGTACGTTGGCGGCGACGACGGACGCAACAGGGACCTATCACGCAGTTTTTCAACCCGCCCCGAATGACGGTGGAGCCTTTAGTGTAACTGCGGTCGGCACATCCGGTGGCTCTACACAGACGGCCAGTGCCAATTTCCGCATTTTGGGTTTGCTGCTAACTCCTGGCTCTATAAGTCAGGACTTGTTGATGGGAAGCAGCGTTACTTTGCCCTTTACCTTGCAGAATCTTGGCGACGCCGGACTCAACAGCGTAACTTATTCCGTGACCGTTACGCCTGCGGCATCGCTTTCGGTCACTCCACCGCAAAGTCAATCATCCATCTCATCGGGCGCATCCCTTACGGTACCTGTGACACTGACTGCTCCTTCCGGCAGTCCGCCACCCGGAACGGTGCGCGTGCTCCTAAACGTAAGTGGCACTGACCTGGCCAGCGGACTCACCGAAACCAACAGCGCGATGATCGTCGTAACGCTGCGCTCTGCCGTTAGCATGCCAGTCCTCTTACCATCTACCGCTTCCGTTGGCGTAAATCCCGGCGGTACTCTGATGAGCACATTCACGGTGCGAAATGACGGATTCGCGACGATCAATTCAGCAACTGTGACGCTACAGAACGCAGCGTCGCTTAACTGGGTTGCCTTGGGAGGCGGCAGCCTCGGGACAATCGTCCCCGGCGATTCACGTCAGTTCACGATTGACATTAGCCCGCCTTCGAGCGTTGCGGTCGGCAGCTACGCCGTACCATTTACCGTCAGCGGCGGCGCCACCCCGCTGCAAGGCACACTCAATATTTCAGTGACGCAGTTGACGATGGGCTCCGTATCTTTCGTCGTTAACGATGACATCGGCGCAAACGTATCTGGCGCGACCGTAACGCTCTATGGAAAGACCAACGGGAAAACTTTCCAGGGAGTGACCGATAACACGGGTCTGCTGACCATTAATGGGGTTAATGCAGGCGATTATTCCTTCGTAGTGGTTGCAAACACGCACGACCCAACGAATGGCGTTGTTACTGTCACAGCAGGTTCGACCGCGCAAGTCAACGTAATTCTCAGCTACGACGTTGTGACCCTATCATTCTTGGTTACGCCAACGACGATCGTCGACCAATATAACGTTACGCTGAATGTCACGTACGCGACTACACTGCCAAAGCCGGCTTTGCAGGTTGTGCCCTGCTCTCTTGACTTCTCTTTCTTCCCGGAGGACGCGACGAATGGCCGTTATGCCTGTAGCCTCAGCATTACCAACACGCATCCGACCGCGCCGGTGCGGAATTTGGCTTTGGACGCGACTCAACTCGACGTGACTCAACCTGTCGGTCAGCGGCTGCGCGTCTTCTTCTCAAACGATTTGCAAACCTACCAAATCGGCGACCTAGCCGGAAAAGGTACGGTAATCGTGCCCTGCTTCGCAGTCATTGACGGCGGCACGGTACCCACGCATTCCGTCGGCAACATTGCGGTGCAGGCCAACTACGACTTCTCTTTGAGTGGCCAAGTTCTGCAGGGAACGACTACCACCAACGTGCCCGTCACCTATACACGGCCTTCTGATTTGACGTTTAGTCCTATCGCCTTCACGTACGACATGAAGACAGACCCCGCAAATCCTGTCCTGATCTACAACGGCAACGGATACGTTTACGACATCAAAAGCAATCGCGTGCCGGGAGTCGCGCTGCAGAAGCCTGCTGGAGCGCCATTTAACGGCCACAATGTGGTGGCATTCACCGAAACTCAGGGCGGAACGGCCGTTCTGGACGTAATCAATGGGAACCAGGGAAACGCCTTCTGGCACGGAGACTTCGATAGTCTCAAGCAATCTCTTACGGGGTTAGGGGACTCAACCACTTACGACATTTCGACTCTCGATTGCCCCACTTCCCCCAATTGCGCCCAAGGTGGCTTGACCCTCCCGCAGGCACTCGCTTCTCAGGTGGCAATGAGTCCCAATCAAGTTCTCTTTGATCCGACTTACCTTGCCTTCGAGGGCCAATGGGCCGATGGGACATCTCCCAGTCCGTACCTGATTCCAGTCAGAATTACGACGATCACCCCTACTTCCATCAGCACTCCACGCGGGCCTTCTGGTTTCGGCGGCAGTTGCGATCCGACCGATCCATTGTATGCGTTGTGCAAGGACAATTTCGGAGGCGGCGGAGGCGGCGGAGGCTTCCTTCCCGCTCAAGGTGGACAGATACTGATTGCAATCGACCAAACGATCCGCTTAGAGCGGCAAGCGTTCAACGCTGCGCTAGGAATTGGCGCGAAAACAACGCTGAGCAACGTCGTCGCGTCAATTCAAATTCTTGACGCCAATGGTGCCGACGCTTCCAGCAATTTCTTTGTCCTGGTCACGAGTGATCCATTTGGAGCAACTCACGGCGGCACCGTAGCTGGCCAGACTGTCGTCTCCTGGCAGCTTATTCCTAATGCCGGGGCCGGCGGGCAGTTGCCTCAAGGTGCGCAGTACCGAGTCAAGGCGAATCTGAGCTACACGGCAGGCGGTGTGGCGAGGGTTGCCAGTACGCAAACGGTCACCATCACTGTGATGCCCAGCCCGAAACTGACCGTGGCATACACCGCGCCATTTGTGGTTGTGCCGGGAAAAGACGCCAAAATCCGAGTCACACTCAAGAACATCGGCTACGGGACCGCTCACAATCTCACGATTCAGTCGGCCCAGCCGCGCGTCGCAGCCACGCTTCCAGCAAACCCGCTTCTGGATAATCCAGGGCCGCTGGTTAATTTCACGGTTTCAGGATCTTCGAACACGGCAGACGGGAGCGGTTTTCTGCCAGGCAACCTCACCATCAGCTTCGGCGACGTTGCCCCAGGCGCGACCGTGTCTGGATACTGGACACTGCAAGTCAGCCAGCGAGGATATTTCATCGACATTAGTTCTACGTTCTCGCACTCTGACTTCAATGGGATTGCGCTTGATCCTTTGATTCAACCACCCACAACCACGCTGGTTCCCGCAATTGCTGGCACTGTGACCACGGATCTCGGCCAAGCCATTCCTGGTTTGACGGTTAACGTGACGCAAACAGGTTCTTCTGTGATTGGGAGCGATCAGACGGATACTTCAGGCGTGTACTCCATCCAGGACCTTGCCGCAGGTAGTTATTTGGAGGAAGTGCAAGATCTTTCAGGGAATGTCGTAGGCAGCAAGAACATCGTGGTACTCGGAAACCAAGCGACCGACTTTATCGATTTTGTGATTACCAACTATAACCCGACTCTGGCTCTCGTTTGTGTGGGGTCCACTCTATCTGGGGCAGCTTTCACAGCGGATGGAGTGTCCTATGCCGCGCCACAATGTTTTCCTTGGACCATTGGTTCGAGTCATACGCTCAGTGGTTCAACAACAAGCAGCGCGCTATCAGCCAAGATGATTCAGCCGCTCGCTGCTCCTACAGCCTTAGCCGCTGCCGCCACTCCTGCTCAGACTCTAGTGGGCTGGACCGACGCTGAAACGGCCGCAACGCGGACCGTGACGGTTACAGCGTTTGGCGCTACGTACACCTTGTATTACAGGCCTACCTCTGACGTCAATCAGTATGCGCGAGGACAAGTTACCACGGGTATCGATGATCATAAGTGGCCTTCGACAAATACCGTTGGAGACTTGATTTGGAGTCAGCAGTTGAACGGATTCTGGCAGGTCTTCATGCAGGGTCCACATTGTGTGGGCGGCACCAATGGAATTTGCCAAATTACACAGGACGCCCACAATCACGAGCGCCCCGCAATCAGCGACAATGGCACAATCGCCTGGTTCCAGGACAACACCGGTGGCGGCTTGGGGTATGCGATAGTACGGCTCGATCCAGGCTCCACCACGCCTTCGATAATGGAGTTCAGCAGCAGAAATGTCTTTTGCCCCACGGCACAATTCCCCACTTCATTCTTCTTGGGCTTCCCCATCTTCTCCACGAGCATCAACACAGGCCCTTGCACTTACAAGGACCATGCTGCCGGAAAGACGTTTGGCATCGGCAGCGATGGCCGAACTATCTCTTTCTACACCTTTATAGACACTGGTTTTCCTTTGCGCCGCTTTAACGTCACGGGAACCGGCAAACTTCCTGTGGATTCGGCCCCCGATGACTTCTATGGTTACGAATCGCCTGATATCAACAGCCAATCGGATATCGTTTATGCAAACAGCTTCGTGCCGGGCGTGGTTTCAAAAACGCGATACGTTTGGCTAGCCACAACAAGTGAGCCTTTCAGGCAAACTCTGATCGATCAAGGCCAGAATCCGCACCTGTCTGAAAGGCCAGCTAACGGAGCAGATCCCGACATCGTCTACATTCAGAGTGGCGTCGATGTCACCCGCTGGCCTGGCGCGGATCCATCGCATTGGGTTGCGCTCGGCTTGTGGGCCGACATTGCGGGCACCGGTTCTACAGCCACTATCGTTTACGAGTGCGTCGTAGGTGGCCACAGCCAGATCTGCCTCGCGAAACCGATACATAAGTTTTTGGTTGCTGTTCCGCCAACTTCGCAGTCTGTTCTCATCGGCGGCCAAGTAAGACTAACCGTAAAGGTTAATGATTCTCAGGGGAATCCTGTCGGCAGCACCAAAATTACATTCTCTCTCTCAGGACGACCAACGGGAGCAGGGGGCAGCCTCGACTCGCCCCTGCCGAACGGAGCGTGCACTGTTGGTTGTACTGTTTTGACGGGTCCCGATGGGATGGCATCAGTCAGACTTATTGTCGGCACTATGACCGGCCCCTACCAAGTTTCTGCAATCTGCACAGACAACGACTGCGTGCCGTCGAGCGTTGGCTTCACAGTGGTTGGTGCCGTCAATTTGACAGTGACGCCCACGGCCAACCAGACTGCACCGATCTGTAGCGTAGCTCCGACGTCCGTAGTCGCCACTGTCACTGATCCGGCAGGCAATCCGTGGCCTAACCCAATCCAAGTGTCTTTCGTTTTGACACCTCCAGCCGGGACAGCAGGGGCAGCGCTGAGCATGCCGGGAGGTATTACTGAGCCAGATGGAACCATATCCACACAGCTAACAGCTGGGACGAAAGTCGGGACTTACCAAGTTACAGCATCGTGTCCAAACCAAGACTGCATCCCCAATAGTGCAGTTTCGATTACCACTGCCATGGAGAATCTCGCCGTGACCCTGGTAGATCCCATAACCGGGGACCCCGCCACAACACTTTTGGATTTGAATGGCTCTAAGCTTTCGTCAGACCATAATCTGCTCGCCACTCAGGGCCGGACGGTTCAAGGAATCGCTGCGGATGGCACTGCCCAGCTAGTATTGAGAATCTCCGGAGCATGTGGCACCGGTGGAGAACAGCTGAACGCAACCATCATGAGCAACATGAGCACAGGTATTTCCAGTTCCTCGATCGTCGATGAGGGTGCCCTAGGCAATCCTGGTAGCCTGCCCGATAGGCACATTCTCTTGCTTACGGCAGATGGCACTGGGGATCCCGTGCCCGCCACTGTGAGCGCTGGCATGGCTTTTGTCGCTTACCGTGCGCCTGTCGACTTCGTAAGGTTTGAAACGACTGATCAGAATGCCATTGCCGAGGACCTTGCGGCGGGCCATCGAGATATCACGGTTAATGTGGTGTCTGAAACTAACCCAAGTATACATGTTCCAGTTACCGTTTCTGTTGTTCGTCCGCCGGTTATTCTCGTGCATGGGACGTGGAGCAATCCTGACACTTGGCTTCATTTTGGCCCTCTAAACCCTCTAAATCCGGATCCACGCTTTGACGTTTTCCCGGTGGACTACAGCTCAACTGAGACCAAGGGTGTTGTATTTAACGCGCCTCTAATTCTCGGGCAAATCAGGCATAATTTAGACCGATTCAAAGCACTCCACAACGTTGCCGCCGTTCAGTCTGACCTCGTTGCGCACAGCCTAGGCGGACTGATCAGCAGGCGGCTTGCGTTGGTGTCGAATTTTCTGCAGCCCGACAATTTCATGTTGGGGGATGTGCACAAGCTAATCACAATTGACTCACCTCATTTCGGAACAAAACTAGCTAATAACCTTGTTAACGGCAATCCAATCTGTAAGCTTGTGTGGGCAGGATTCAGACACCCGGTTGGTCAACAATTAGTCGACCAAATGGAGCCGGATCAGCAGAATCCCCAGGGCAGTCCTCTGGTAGCCCAGCTGAACGCGAATTCTGCTGCGGTCCACATCTTGACGCATGCACTTGTGGGTCAGGCAGGCCCAGTACAGATTGCCGATGCCGAAGGCGCATTTGGAACAAGTGCCATAGCGACGTTCTGTCCGAGCCTGCTTCCGGTTGGCGGCCTCACGGAACTATACACAAGCCCTATCAACCCAGCTGCCGAAAACGACGTCATCGTTGGCGCGGCAAGCCAAGCAGGGCTCGGGCTATCACCTCAACTGGTCCAACTATCCAGCAGTGTCGCCGGGCTCCTTCGAATCACGCAATTTCCAAACTTCTCCCTTGTTCACACAATCGTTCCGCTTGTAATACCTACAGGCCCGGACGTGATGAATCGAGTTCTGAATTATGGTTTTATCACTGCTCAAGCAACGCCAACTGTCCCCACTGTGGCGGAGGTCATTCGGTTGCTGAACAGTTCGGTCAAGTCAGCTAATTTTGCAGCAATCAAGCCGTAGTTGATTGATAGGAGTTTTGTACTTATGGCTTCTGTGAAGAACAAACTGGCATTCTTGTTCCTGCTTGCCCTGGCTTGGTCTTCCGATTTAGGAGCGCAATCACTTCAAATCACGACTCCAACTAGTGGCTTCACTTTTGCACCTGGTGACACGATTACTGTCGCGGTGAACGTCCAAGGTACATCATTCTTATCCATTGCGGTTGTTGGTGAGGATATCGGCATATCGAGGTCTCTGACAAGCCCCCCCTATGTTTTTTCGTTCATAGCACCTAACGAGAAGATTGGGCCGAAGCAACTCAAAGCAGTGGGTTTAACGACATCTGGTGCTGGCGTATTCTCTAGCCCTGTGACAATAAACGTGGAGAGTCAAGCCACACTACTCACCCTAAAGACAAACTTTACGTGGTTGAAATTCCAATACGTCGGGGAGACGGTACCCTTGTTCGTTGGTGGTACCTTTAGCGACGGTTCTGCAGCGAACATCACGAAGTCATCGCGAATCACTTACATTTCAGAGAACCCTGGCGTTGTTGCGGTCACCGCGGATGGCAAGATAACAGCAGTTGGACCAGGAAGTACAAAGGTTACGGTCGCGTATGCCAACCTCTCCCAAAGTCTTCCTATTTCCGTTCCGAACTCTACGCGTGGGGACTTGGATGGTGACGGGGATGTAGACCAGGACGATCTTAACATTCTTCTCGGATTTCTAAGTACTGCGGCCAACAAACCCATTGATGGCCGCGATTTGAACAATGACGGCATGATAGACGAAGTCGATGCTACCATTCTCATATCGTTGTGCACTCGGGCGAGTTGCGCGACGAGCTCGAAAGGGATTGCGCCATCGATTGCATGGCCCCCCCCAGGCACAATCACATATGGTACGGCACTGAGTAGCGCCCAACTAAACGCAACCGCATCGGTTCCCGGCACGTTTGTGTACTCACCGCCACCCGGTGCGTTGGTGGGTGCTGGGAACCACATAATTTTTGTCACTTTTAGCCCGGCTGACTCTGGCAGTTATGTGACGTCGACCGCAACGGTGAAAGTACAGGTCAATCAGGCGACGGCAACCGTCGCAATGAACACCGCCAGCCTCAATCAAACATACGACGGTACGCCAAAGTCAGCTATGGCTACTACGATTCCCGCCGGCTTGGCCGTCAGCTTTACGTACAACGGATATGGAATGCCTTCTTCAAACCCTGGGATATACGCTGTCGTCGCTACCGTCAACGACCCGAACTACCTGGGATCGACGACCGGCACCTTGACTATCAGCGCGGCACCTCCCACAACGGTAAGCTCCTTGTCGGGACCGCAAGGCACCAACGGTTGGTACAAAGGTGCCGTGGCAGTTACCTTGACTGCGACGGATACCGTCGGCCCAGCTTTTATCGCCTCCACTTCCTACAGCATTGACGGCGGCTCGAACATTGGCTATACCTCACCGTTCACTGTTTCCGGCGAGGGTATCCATGCGATCCAGTTTTACAGCGTCGACCAAGCGCGCAATGTGGAGATGCTGAAGACCATCACAATCAAGATCGACCGTACCCCTCCCACCATTGGTAGTTCACGAACCCCTACGCCAAACACCAATGGATGGAACAATTCTGCCGTCACCGTCAGCTTTCAGTGCGCAGATGCACTTTCCGGTCTTGCTGCAGGAAGTCCACCTGCGCCAACGATTCTCTCCGCCGAAGGAGCGGGACAATCGGTAACGGGACTTTGCCAAGATTTGGCAGGCAATTCGTCTTCGGCGACCATCAGCGGGATCAACCTCGATAAAACCCCGCCCACGATCGGAATCACGACTCCGGTTAGCGTGGCGACCTATGCGGCCAACCAGTCGGTCAACGCAGCTTATTCCTGCACGGATGGTTTATCCGGAGTTGCGACCTGTGTTGGTACAGTCCCAACCGGCAGCAAGATCGATACTGCTCCGAACGGAGTGTCTACTCCCAAGACGTTCACCGTAAATGCCACCGATAACGCTGCCAACCCGGGCTCACAATCGGTCAGCTATGTAGTGTCCTGCCACTACGTCGCACTCGGAATCAGTCCATCGACGGTCTCCCGCGGCAGCACCGTCAAGGTGACAGGAACAGTCATGTCTTGTACAAATGCCGCTCAAACGGTCAGCGTGAAGTTCACGTTGACAGGGCCGCTTGGACCCAAGAATTGCGCCAACACCAGCACGGAAATGTTCACGACTCCGCCGTTCACAATACAGCCTGGCACATCGCAATCCGTCTCCTTCCCGTTCCTTATTCCGAAGACGGCCTGCACCGGGACATTCACAACCACCTCGACAACCCTGGTGGGTGGGACGCCGGTCGACAGCACTTCGGCCACGCTTACCGTGAAGTGAAAAGAAAGGAGAGATATCCCCAATCATTTAGCCTAGACACGCAAGCGTCGCGACGGCGAATACGGTGCCCTCGTCCCATTCTCGCGACTTCCGGCATGGCAACGAAGCGCACGCTTCGAACCGCATCGTTTAGCCGTCCGAGTGTCCCTTCTCTCCGATGTTCCTGAGCCTGAACATTCCTCTCTTCCTTCCCCCATTTTCTTTGGGCTCACCGCTCGTGTAATTCTTCTCCGCTCCGGCCTACACGTCTTCTGCTTTCCCGGTTCCTCGCCAAACTGCATGGGTCCCTCCCATAAAGCAGACGCTAGCCTCCGACTCCAAGCCTCCTCGCTCTCTCTCGTGCCCCAAAGAAAACGGGGCAGAAAGTGAGACAAAAACAATGTCTTATTTAAATTCAGCAACGATCGTCGGGTTTGTTGGTTCTGACCCGGAGCAACGTCAAGCGAAAGGCAACGGTGCGAAATTCACCGTTCTTTCCGTCGCCACGCAACGCTCCTGGAAAAACGCAGAAGACGAATGGGTCTCGAAAGTCGAGTGGCATCGCATCGCGATTTTTCGCCCTCGCCTGGCGGAGTCCGTTCTCAATAGCATCAAGAAAGGCGCTCATGTGCTCGTCGAAGGCAGCCTAGTCAGCTCGACCTACGAGCAGGCGAACGGCAAAGACAAGAAGGCCAAGACCGCCAAGACCGCGAAGATCACTACGTGGTCGATTCGCGCTGATGTTGTCCGCAAGCTCGATCGCGGCGAACCCGAACCGGAAACCATCGCTTCCGGTTCCTCTGCTTCGAGTGAAGCGCTCGACCCCTCCGACCCAGCTCCGTTCTAACGATAGTTTCGAAGAGGGCCTCGGCTTCCGAGGCCCTCTTCGCTTTTCAGAGAATGCGTTACCGCGTTGTGGCTCATACTCCTTGCGGGAATGATATGTGGCTTCGGATGAGGAATGTCGCTCGGCCTACGAACTCCTCCCACGCTAATTCCTGAAAGCTCGTGTTATAAGGCCATGGATCTCGGATCACCACTGACTCGTATATGCGGGTGCGCCGTCCCATCCCCGCCTATAGGTGATGGCCGTAACCACGACTGCGTGCAAACTGTCAGCATCGTTCGTCAAACCTGCGATCAAAGGATTGCCGAACGACAGGTCGCGGATCATCTCGCGCCAGTGAGCTGGGTCGATGCGTCCGCTTTTGCCTTCCAGTCTTGGCTTTTCCCCAGACGCGAGGAACCGTAGTGATCCATCACACAGAACGGACCCACGCAATCCATTGATATCACTGGCCAAAGCCCCTGTCACCCGGCCAAACTTAACGCTTAAATGGCCGGCCGCACGCATCGCTTGCCATTCCTCGCAGCATGGCCAAAGTCGTCGCTCGCGCGGCTGGCCAAATTCATCGCTTAGAATCGCTTACTGTACGGCCAAAGTGATTGCTTCTGCGGTGGCGACACGCACAGCAGAGGCTAACTGAAGGAGTGGCCCACGAATGAAGAGATCGCCGAGCCTCGGTCCAACCATCCAATCCAGACCGGATTTCTGCCCCGCTTGCGACGGGCGCCGGATCGTCAAGCGCGGCTTGCGCAAAAACAGTTTTCGGCATCTGCAAATTTATTGGTGCAAAGACTGCGGTGGCTACTTTGTGTCTTTGGTCGGACTGAAAGGGGTCAAATATCCGCCGCGGGTGATCGCACGAACCTTGTGCCTCTATAATCTCGGTCACTCGCAAGAAGCGGCCGCGCGCCGCATCGCCTCGGAGCACCGCATCACCGTGCCGCGCCGCACCATCTCCCACTGGATCTCGGGCTACCGATCCGTCACCACGTTCCACCGGTTTCGCGCCGCGGCCATCCTACAGTTCGGCAACAGCATGCTCCGGGAGCGAGCCCTGGAGCATCAGCAGACCTATCAATACAAAGTCCACTTGGCAAAGCTGGCTCTCACGGCAGGCGCAATCCCTGCAGACACCGCCGTAAAGGTGAAAAATTATCTGTTCAGCGTCTTTGAAGATTTTCCGGATTCCTTATTCCAGGAGGACGCGACGGCGAATCTGGATCAGCAGGTGGCGCCGGACGATAGACCGCCGCAGCCGCTGCCTGCGATGAGATCATCGAAGTCCCGATTCGACATGCTCCCGTTCGCCCGCATTGAGAAGCAGAATCTTGCCAATGACCTTGCGGCGCTCGGTCTGCTCCTGGCACGGAAGAACAAAGACCGCCATCCTTCGGTGCAGGATTTCATGCTGGCCAACGATTCTTGCACGGTCGCTTGCGAGGTTCCTGTTTACCTGACTGCGGAGGAAATTGGCTATTACAAGTCCAAGGGATTCTTCGTGACATTGCCGCAGTCGCCCAAGCCGGTCACGGGACACATTGATATCGTCCAAGCCAGAAATGGTTTCATCCACCTACTGGACTACAAGCCGAAAGCGCGCGAGATTGACCCGGTAAACCAATTGGTTGTTTATGCCTTGGCGTTTGCCTCGCGCACCCGACTTCCCGTAAAAGCCCTGAAGTGCGCTTGGTTTGACGAGAAGGACTATTTCGAGTTCTTCCCACTCCAAGCCGTCAAAGCCAAGAGCGCGCAGGCCTCCGCCTGAAATCGCATAACGAGTAGCTCAAGCCACGAACAACTCTATCAGGGAATGGTTCGGAGGCGTCCCAAAATAGGCCTCGAGGGTTCCCGGTCGGAGAGGCAAACGGCCGACCCGCAGGCTCAAGAGCCACAGAGACCGTGTCAATCTTTTCGAGCAGTTTGGAACCCACCTC
>WNGI01001359.1_pt1 | contig 24108 bp, 13 predicted proteins | sample 5400621 | NCBI WGS metagenome assembly WNGI01 (sample SAMN13153374, study PRJNA577476) | soil metagenome | isolation source: 20 cm soil or saprolite under Garry oak tree replicate 1 | place: USA:California | collected 2016-06-15 | reverse complement strand
TCTGGACGAGCAGCGACACGGCCATAGCGAAGGTGGACCCCTACGGCGTGGTCACGGGGAGGGCGGCGGGGTCGGCGACGATCACGGCGGCGAGCGAGGGAAAAAGCGGTACGTCAGCGGCCAAGGTGATCGCGGTCTCCGTCGTCACGGTGGGCGTGAAGCCGGACAGCGTCACGGTGGGGAGCACGGTTACGATCCACGCGGCGCCTTTGGACGCAAGCGGGGACACCCTGGTCGCGCTGAAAATGATATGGACGAGCAGCGACACGACCATCGCGATCGTCAACAACGCCGATAGCGTGGGCGTGGTCGCTGGCCACACGGCGTCGATCAAGGGAATCGCCGCCGGTACGGCGACGATTACAGCCAAGATCTCGGGCGTCAGTGGAACGGCCGCCGTCAAGGTGAAGCCCTGAGCGATCACCACGCATCACAGCACTGGCCGTGACAGCCGGTGCTATCGACAGACTGTGTTGGTGCGCACCAACGGTGCCACGAAGGTCCCCGTGATTGACAGCACGCCCAGCGGATCGGTGTAGAAATCGGCCCGTTGCGCCGTGAACGAGAAACGCCCGCTGATCACTTGGCCGTTCGGAACGCTGTCAACCTGCATCACGACGAGCGTGCCTCCCCGCCGCGAGTAGCTGCCGATACCCGGGTTCAGCGCGCTCCACACTGCCCACGGGCGCGGCGGGGCACAGATGGCCGGTGGTGCCGTAGACGAGGCGGGATCTTCGGCGGGGGCCAGGGAGTCGATCGCGTACACACCGGCCGCGATCACGGAGTCCGGACGCGTGATCTGAACGCGCTGCGCGGTCACGCCGTTGCGGACGTACGTCCCGGTAAGCTGGAAGGCGTGTCTGCCGCTGCTCGCGAGGAAATTCGCGGCGCGCGCCGGGCCGCCGACGTGGGAGATAACGGTGCCGCGCACTGAATAGAAGATCTTGCCGCCCGTCGTATCCGCGAGGCGTATGACGTACACGGCCCCCGTGTCCGCGAGCGAGTCCGCGTGCACGATGTAGGGATGGGGTCCACCAGGTGCCAGTGCGGTGATCCGGCCGCTCGCCGAGTCGATAGAAAACGCGGGATTACTCGGCGCCGTGAACCAGACCGCCGCGGGCGGGGGTGTGTTGCTCTTCAGGACGACGACGGGGACCCGCATGGTGTCCCCAGGCATCATGTACACCGTGTCGAGCAGCAAGGTAATGTCGAGCGGGTCTGACACGACGAGCAACGCGCCTCCCGTGAGGCCTTGCGCTCGTGCCGTGATCACGACGGCTCCTCGCTTCCGACCGGTGATCCCTCCGGCCAGCGTGTCGATCTGAGCGATGGACGGGTCGCTGCTCGCCCAGACGATCGGGCCGGGCGCCGCTTGGTGACCGTCCGGGGCGATGTAGGTGACACGGAGAGCTGGCAGCCGATCCCCCACGAGCATCGAGTCGAGCACGGGCGCGACCTGCACTGCGCCACGGCCGTTCCCGACGCTAAGGTCGCCACAGGCAGCGAGCGTTGCGACGCCGAAGAGCGCCAGAGCGAATCGGGGCATGGGCCCTAACAGTAATCCTGGCGACAGGGGAACGCGAGAAGGGTGTAAGAAATGAACGGTACCGGCACGGTCAATCATCTGGCACGACGAAGCGGGGTATCGCTGGCGTGCCCTGAGTGTCCCCGCGTGGGGCGGGCCCGGGTTCTCCGAGCTGCCCGCGTCGCGAACCGGTCTTCGATTCACCAACATCGTCACGCTCGACAGCGCGCTCTGGAACCGCCACCTGGCGCAGGGGGGCGGCGTCGCCGTGGGCGACGTCGACGGAGACGGACTGCCCGACGTGTACCTCACGAGCAACGAGGGCGCGAACGCACTTTACAAGAATCTCGGCGGCTGGCGGTTCCGGGACGTGACCGCCGCGGCCGATGTGGCGATGAACCGGCGGCAGTCCACGGGTGCGGTCTTTGCGGACGTGGATGGAGACGGCGACCTCGATCTGCTGGTCAGCACGCTGGGCGGTGGGGTGGCGCTGCTCGTCAACGACGGACGCGGCGTGTTCACGGAGCGGACCGCGGAGGCGGGGCTCGCGTCGCACGCCGGCAGCATGACGATGACCCTGACCGACGTGAGCGGCCAGGGCCGTCTGGATTTGTACGTCGCCAACTACAAGACCCGGTCCGCCATGGACGTGTATTCGCCGCAGGAGCGCGCGTTCGATCAGGTCGTGCGTCGGGTGGGGCAACGCTTCGAAGTCACACCCAAGTTCCAGCGGGACTATCGCGTGGTCGACCGGCCGGAGTACAACCTCGTATCGATGCAGCAGCGCGCCGACCCGGACGGGTTTTATGTGAACGACGGGAAGGGGCATTTCACTCTCGAGTCCTGGACGAAGGGCCGCTTCCTGGACGAGACCGGCAAACCCCTCACGTCCGCCCCCGAGTACTTCGGGCTGTCAGCCAAATTCACGGATGTGAACGGGGACGGCGCGCCGGATCTTTACGTCTGCAACGACTTCGAGGATCCCGACATGTTCTGGTTGAACGACGGCACGGGCACCTTCCGCTCCGTGCCCCGCCTCGCCGTCCGGAGCACGAGCAACTCCTCCATGGCCGTCGACTTTTCCGACGTAGACCGGGACGGCAACGTCGATATCCTCGTAGCCGACATGCTCGGCCGCGGGGTGCGCCGCAAGACCCAGGTTCCGACGCACACACCACTGCCCAAGCTCATTGGGCAGATTGACGACCGACCCCAATGGCAGCGCAACACGCTACTCCGGAACCGGGGGGATGGGACCTTCGAGGAGGTCGCGGACTATGCAGGCGTCGAGGCCTCGGACTGGACGTGGGATGTGCTGTTTCTGGACGTGGATCTGGATGGGTACGAAGACGTCCTCGGGACCACCGGCCATCTGTGGGACGTGATGGACGGGGACACCTGGGAGCGGATTCGGACGAGCTTCAGTGTGAGCGCGTGGCGGCAGGAGTTGTCGCTCTTCCCCAGACTGAACCTCCGCGGCGTCGCCTTCCGCAACAGGGGCGATCTGACGTTCGAGGACGTCGGCACGCGGTGGGGATTTGCGGGCGAGCCGGGAATCTCGCACGGCATGGCCGTGGCGGACCTGGACGGGGACGGCGATCTGGACGTCGTCGTAAACCGTCTCGACGCGCCCGCCGCGGTGTTCCGGAACGACGCGAGCGCCCCGCGGATTGCCGTGCGGCTGCGGGGGCAGTCACCCAACACGGCGGGTGCCGGAGCCACGATTCGCGTGTTGGGGGGCCCGGTCACGGAACAACGGAAGGAAGTCGTCCTCGGCGGGGCGTATCTCTCGGGATCCGACCCTCTGTACACGTTCGCCACAGGTGCCGCGCGGGTGCTGACGATCGAGGTCGACTGGCGCAGCGGTGGGCACTCCGTGGTGCATGGGGCGTTGCCGAATCGCGAGTACGAGGTCACCGAGCCACCTCGTGACACGGCCGCCGTCTCGAGGCGTGCCCGGCCGCCGGTCCCCGCTCCCTGGTTCACGGACGTGTCGACCCAGCTCCAGCATCGCCACGCCGAGATGCCGTACAATGATTGGATGCGCCAACCACTTCTGCCCGAGGCTTTGAGCCGGCTCGGCCCCGGCGTCGCGTGGTACGATGTGGACGGCGACGGCCGCGAGGACCTGCTGATCACGTCGGGGCGCGGCGGCTCAATCGCGTACTTCCGCAATGAGCGGGGGAGGCTCAGGCGGGCCGCCTCGCCAGGACGCGTCGCCGCCTACGATCAGACCATGGTCCTGCCCCTGCCGGACGGGAAGGGTGGCACAACGTTGCTGGTCGGGCAGTCGAGCTACGAGTCGCACACGCCCGTTGAGGCGGCCGGCGTGCCGGGCGTGCTGGCGATCTCTCCGGCCGCCGACGGCGCGACGCCGGTCGTTCCTGGTGACGCGTCGAGCGTCGGCCCGCTTGCCGAAGCCGACGTGGATGGGGACGGCGATCTCGACCTGTTCGTCGGCGGGCGCGTCGCGCCCGGAGTGTATCCCGCTCCCGCGTCGTCGCGATTGTTCCGTCAGGAGGGCGGACGCTTCGTGCTGGACGACACAGCCACTTCCCTCTTCCGCCAAATCGGTCTGGTCTCTGCCGCCGTCTTTTCGGACGTGAATGGGGATGGCTGGCCCGACCTCGTCCTCGCGCCGGAATGGGGGACGCTCAAGCTCTTCCTCAATGACCACGGGCGCCTGCACGACGCGACCGCGGCGTGGGGACTGGACCGGCTGGTGGGCCGCTGGAACGGCGTGACGACGGGAGATCTGGACGGCGACGGGCGCCTCGACATCATCGCGACGAGTTGGGGCCGCAACACGTCCTATCACGTCGACGTCGCCCGTCCACTCTTCCTTTACTATGGCCACCTGGCCGGCTCGGCGAGATGGGACATGGTGGAAGCGCAATACGACGACCGGCTCCACGCCATCGCACCGCTCACGTCCCTGGGTCGGCTGATTGCCACGCTGCCGGCTGTCCGCCACCGCACGCCGACGTTCGCCGCATACGCGAGCGCGACGTTGACGGATGTGCTTGGCCGCGACCTCGAGTCAGCGCAGCGGCTCGAAGCCTCGACGCTGGACCACGTTGTCCTGTTTAATCGCAGTGGCAGCTTCGAGGCCGTTTCCCTTCCGACGGCAGCCCAGTTCGCACCCGCGTTTGCCGCCGAGGTGGCTGATTTCGATGGCGATGGGCACGAGGACCTGTTTCTGAGCGAGAACTTCTTCGCGACCGAGACCGGGACGCCGCGCTACGACGCAGGCCGAGGCCTCCTGCTGTTGGGTGACGGTCGTGGGACCCTAACGCCCGTCCCGGGTCAGGTGTCGGGTATCACGGTCTATGGGGACCAGCGCGGCGCGGCCTTCGCAGACTTCGATGGCGACGGCCGGACGGACCTGGTCGTATCGCAGAACGGCGCCGAGACCAAACTCTATCACAACGATCACGCGAAACCCGGTCTGCGTGTGCGCCTGATCGGGCCGCCGCAAAACCCGCGAGCGATTGGAGCGTTGATCCGTCTCGGATATGGAGACAGGCTGGGCCCCGCGCGCGAGATCCACGGCGGCTCAGGGTATTGGTCCCTCGATGGCGCGGTCCAGGTGATGGGTCTCGGCGGCCGGGCGACGAAGGTGTGGGTCCGCTGGCCGGACGGCTCCGAGAGCGAGACGGCACTGGAGCCCGGGGCGGAGGCGCGCGAGGTCGAGATCCGCCATTAGCGGGGGGTGCTCAACTCTCAACGAGCCCCCAGACCAGGGCCGCCGTTCGTTCGGCCGCGCCGCGTCCGTCGGCCACCATCTTTTGCGCGGCCCTTCCAGCGCTCTTGCGGGCCGCAGGATCGTGGTGCCACACGAGCCACTGCGAGTGCAGCGGATGGCGAGCGTCGCTCGGTAACGCGACGGCCCCGCCTTTGTCGAGGAGCAGCCCGGCATCGCGGCTCATCCGCCACTGCGGGCCGAAGACGATCGGCACGCCGAACACGGCCGGCTCCAGCACCGAGTGCAGTCCTGCCCGATGAAATCCACCGCCCACGAACGCCGTATCCCCCAGCGAGTACAGATCGGCAAGAGTGCCGACGCGATCGACGACGATGACGGGGCTGGCCTTCGCGTGCTCGAGCTGCGACAGGCGCACGGGGCGAGGGAGCTTGAGATGTCTCAGCCTATCGGCGATGCCGGCGAGGTGATCGGGATGCGGCTCGTGGGGCGCGAGCACCAGCCGCGCGGTCGGCAGCTGGTGCAACAGGTCGGCGAAAGCGGGCAGCAGCACCGCTTCGTCCGACGGCCACGTCGATCCGGCGACGATCGTGAACGTGTCGGCGGCGGCCGCCGCAGCCAGTCGCGCGAGCGGCTCGCGCGTCTTGTCCAGTCGCTCCGCGCGCTCGGCGACGCTGTCGTAGCGCGTGTCGCCCGTGACCGCGATGGTCTCGGGTCGCGCGCCCAGGAGCTCGAGCCGCTCGCCGTCTTCTTCGCTGATCGTGCCCACGCTGTCGAGTGCGCGATACGCCGGCGCGGACCACTGCCGCGTCGGCCAACGCAGGCGCGAGCTGTGCGGCGCCACCGTCGCCGAGATGAGCCCGAGCTTGACCCCGCGGCGTCCCGCCGCCAGGGTCAGCTCCGGCCACACGTCGAGCTTGCTGAACACCAGCGCGCTTGGCTGCAGCGCGTCGAGGGCGGCCGACACTTCGGAGGGCCGGTCGAGCGGCAGGTAGTCCGCGACATCGACCGGCAGGTTCCTCGCGAGTCGCTCTGCCGACGGCGAGAAGAAGGTGAACGCGAGCTGCCAGTCGGGATGCTCGGCGCGCAACGTCTCGAGTACCGGCTTGGCTTGCAGGCCTTCACCCACCGACGGCGCGTGCATCCACACGAGCGGCCGTTTGGTATCACGCTCCGCCGCGGCCCATCCCGCAAGACGGGCGGCCAATCCGCGCCGCCCGTCGAGCCCCCGCGCCACTTTCTTGTCGAAGCGCGCGAGCAGCGGTGCCGCGCGCGTGGCGACGTGCACGCTGAGGCGATACAGAAACGACGGCTTGCTCACTTGGGCGTGGACGAGGTTTGGCTGGTGCGCACCGCGTAAATGGAATCCAAAACGTGTCGCATGGGGTCTGGTGTGGAAGGCGCTCCTTCGAGCAGTCCGCCTTCTATATAGAAGGAAGGCGTCGCGTGGGCGCCCGAGCGGAGCGCTCGTTGCGCGTCAGCCTCCACCGCTTTGCGCGCGTTGCCGTCGGTCAGACAGGCGCGCAGTTTCGCGCGGTCGGCCCCCGCGCGTTGCGCGATGGCAATGAGTGCCGGCGTGGGATCGGCAAGCGTGGCCCACGAGTCCTGCTCCTGGTAGAGCGCATCATGCATCCGCCAGAAGTGACCCTGGCGGGCCGCGCACATCGCGACTTCCGCGGCAGCGACGGCATTTGGATGAATGCTCGTGAGCGGCAGATTGATGAATACCCACCGGACCTTCCCGGTCTGCACGAATTCGCGCTCGAGCGTGGGCAGGACGGTGACCGTGAACATCCGGCAGGCGGGACACTGGAAGTCCGCCATTTCATAGACGGTGACCGGCGCGTTGGCGGCGCCCATGGAACGCGCCGCGAGCGGATCCGTGTCCTGCGCACCGGCGGTGACGACCAGCGCGGCGGCGAGGAAGACGCGAGGGAAGGGAATGCTGGTCAGGGGCCCGACTTGGTCCAGATGGCGATGACTCCGCATTGGGAGTCGGACTTGAGGAATTCGGCGGGGACCTCGCTGGGATTGCGGTAAATCTCCACGGCGACGATGCCGACGACCGGCATGTGCGGGGTGCTGGACATCGAGGCGGGTGCGCCGTCCACCACCCAGTCGGCGTTGCAGACGCCGTGCGCGGACCGCGTCATCTGCACGTTACAGATTCCGGAACGGCAGTTGAGGCGCACGCCAGGGAGGCCGCGCAGGACGTCCGTCATGGTCGCCGCACCACTCGCCTCGATGTCCTCATGGGTGATGAAGATGCCACGGCCCGCGTGGCGCCGCTCCTCGAATTCCTGCATGCGTCGCTGGAAATAGCTGGGCTGTGCCTCTACGACTATCGGGTCGAGCTGAACGTCGATCGGCGTCACCTCGAAGACATAGTCGACGACTTCCCCTTCAGACAGGCGCAGCACCCACGACGTCACGCCGTAGCCGATGGCGCGCACTTCGAGGATATAGGTGCCGGCTCCAAGACTGGTCTGCGTGAAGCGGCCGACGCTGTCGGTGGCGGTCTGCAAACGTGTCCCAATCAGGTTAACAGTTGCGCCGAGCACGGGGAGGCGCGTCTGCAGGTCAACCACCTGCCCGCCAATCGCGGCGGTATGCGTGTGGGGGCGGCCGCCCTGCGCCTGGGCCGACGCCGGGGCGCCGCGCCCCATGCCTATCCCCAAGCACAGGCCCACGATGAGGAGCCTGGAGCAGTGACGGGGATCCCTCTGTGCTATGCCTGGCATGACCGCGACCTATGCGACCGGTGGATAGATGATAGGGCGCCTCTGGCGGGATGCAACCCGGACTCCGGGGGTTGACGGGTTATCCATCGGGCCGTATAACCGAAGGGAGACCCGCAGTGGGTCCAGGGCCGTCAGGCCGTCACCTGATCCCCGAGTGGTATGGCCGTCACGAGCTTCCGGCTGATTCGACTCGCCAATAAGGAGCGAATTCGATTTTCTGAATTCGCCCGCCGTGCTGTTTTTCCCCCCCAGATTCCCAGTTCACGAGAGGATGCACCCATGCTCCATCATCGTCGTGGCCTGCTCTTCGCCGGAGTAGCGGCGCTGGCACTGCTGGTCGCCGGCGCGAAATCTGCTCAGGCGCAAGATGCCGTTGTCCGCGGTACCATCACATCCGATCGGGGCGAGCCGATTCCCGGGGCGAACGTCCTGATCGACGAGCTCCGCCTCGGCGTCGTCACGAACGCGACGGGCCAATACTCGCTGAACGTGCCGGGCGCGCGCGTGCGTGGCCAGCAGGTGATCGTGCGTGTTCGTGCCATCGGCTTCAAGCCGAACAGCAAAGCGATCACGCTGACGCCGGGCGAGCAGGCCGTTGACCTCGCGCTCGGGTACGACGTCAACCTCCTCGAGGCGATCGTCGTCACCGGCACGCAGGAAGCGACCGAAGCGGTGAAGGTGCCGTTCACCGTCAACCGCGTGGACGCGTCGCAGCTACCCGTCCCCGCATCGAACCCGCTGACGCAGCTCCAGGGCAAGGTGCCGGGCGCCAACATCGTTTCGGCGAGCGGCCGCCCCGGCTCGCAGCCGGCAGTGCTGCTGCGCGGCCCGACCTCGATCAATGCGTCCGGCCGCGGTCAGGACCCACTGTACATCGTGGACGGCGTGATCATCAACGGCAACCTCGCCGACCTGAATCCCAGCGACATCGAGAACGTGGAAGTCGTGAAGGGTGCCGCCGGAGCGTCGCTCTATGGCGCGCGCGCCGGGAACGGCGTCATCAACATCACGACGAAGTCCGGGCGACGCAGCCTGGAAGGCGTGAAGTTCGGGCTGCGCAGTGAGGGGGGCATGAGCGACATCGAGCGCGACTTCGGGCTCGCGCGCTTCCAGGCGCTCGCGACGGACGAGACCGGTACGCGGTTCTGCGAGGCCGTCACCGGACTGCCGTTCTGCGCGCGCACATTCGACTACGCCACCGAGCAGGCACGCGTCAACAACCCTCCGACCGATTTTGCGGGGAACCCCAAAGGATTCCCGATCGACCCGGGCTCGACGATTGGCGGACAGCCGCTGCGCCAGCGCTTCCAGGTGCAGCCGTGGCCGGGCACGTCGTACAACGCCGTGAACCAGCTCGTCACGCCGAAGCCGTTCCTCGAGAACACGCTCGACTTGACCGGCCGCTTCGGCACCTCGACGCGGTTCTACGCGAGCATGTCCAACCGGCATGAGCAGGGCGCGATTCGGTACCTGAACGGGTTCGTCCGCAATGCGTTCCGCCTGAACGTCGATCAGGGCATCGGGACCGACTGGAACTTCGGGTTCCGCACGTCCTATACGCGCAGCACGCAGGACGGCCTGAACCAGGAAGAGGGCGGGCAGGCATTCTTCCGCCTCACGCGCGTCCCCGCCATCGTCAACATTCTCGAGACCGACACGCTGGGCCGGTTGTACATCCGGCCGAACCTGCAGGGCGGCGGCTCGCAGAACGAGAACCCGCTGTCGACGCTGTATCAAACGTTCCGCGAAGACTTGACGAACCGCTTCATCGGCAGCCTCACGGCGTCCTACAATCCGGTGAACTGGTTCGCGATGGACGCGAACTTCAGCTATGACCTGCGCCGCTCCACCGCCGCGCAGATCAACGACAAGGGCTTCCGTACGACCACTGCGAGCAGCGCGAATCTCGGCTCGATCTTCCGGTCGGCGACGGGAAATGAAGCGTTCAACGCCGCTGTGAACGCGACGGTGAAACACGACTTCGGCGCGGACTTCAAAACCAAGTATCAGCTGCGCTATCTGTTCGAGCAGCGCGACTTCACGACGCAGAGCGCGTCCGGCAGCCAGTTGTCGGTGCAGGGCGTGACGGCGCTGAACAACACGCTGCAGAGCACGCGCGCGACGTCATCCGATCAGTCCCGCATCCGTGAGATCGGGTTGCTGGCGGGCACGAACCTCGAGTACAAGGGCCGCTACATCATCGACGCCCTCGTCCGCGAGGACGGCAGCTCGCTGTTCGGTCCGGAGAGCCGGTGGGCCACGTTCGGCCGCGTGTCGGGCGCGTGGCTCATCTCGCAGGAGCCGTGGTGGTCGATTCCGGCAGTGTCGCAGCTCCGGGTGCACGGTTCTTACGGCACCGCGGGCGGCTCGCCCCGCTTCAACGCGCAGTACGAGACGTTCTCCGTGCTCGCCGGCGGGCTCCTCTCGCTGGTGACGCTCGGCAACAGCCAGCTCAAGCCTGAGCTGCACCGCGAGCTCGAGTTCGGCGGCGATCTCGAGCTGTACAACCGCTACGCGCTCAACGTCACCTACGCGCATGCCAAAATCGACCGGCAGATTCTCCCGGTTCCGGTGTCGGTATCGACCGGCTTCCAGCGGCAGTGGACCAACGCCGGCCAGTTGACCAACAAGACACTCGAGATGTCGCTCAACATTCCGCTCATCCAGCGGCGCGACCTCCAGTGGTCGACACGCGTGATCTACGATCGCAACCGGTCGGTGATCACGGAGCTCGACGTCCCGCCGTTCTTCCAGGGCGCGGACCTGCAGGGCACGGGCTCGATCTTCGGGATCAGGGTGGGTGAGCGGCTGGGCACGTTCTACGGCCACCGCTTCATCACCAACTGCTCGGAGCTTCCGGCGCCGTTCTCGAGCGATTGCGGCGGCTCGGGCAGCTCGTTCCAGCGCAATGACGAAGGCTTCCTGGTCTGGGTCGGCAAGGGGAATAACCCCGGCATGGGCATCACGAACAACCTGTGGGAGACGTCGCTCCAGAGCAGCCGGGGCGATCCCACCCCCTGGGGCGTGAGCGTGCTGAACTGGGGGATGCCGATCCTGCTCCGGAACTCGGCCGGCCAGGCGCTGAACGTGCCGCTGGGCAATGCGCTGCCGGATTTCCGGTTCGCCGTGACGCAGGACCTGCGGTACCGGAGGTTCAGCGCGTACGCGCTGCTCGACGCCTCCATTGGTCAGAAGATCTGGAACCAGGGCTTCCACTGGGCGCACCTGGACTTCCTGTCGCACGACGTCGATCAGGTGGGCAAGACGGTCGAGGACGCCAAGCCGATCGGCTACTACTGGCGGACGTCGCCGGTGGACGGCTTCACCGGCCTGGGCGGGTTCTACGATCAGCTCGCCCCGAACAGCGAAACAGTGGAAGACGCGAGCTACGCGAAGCTGCGTGAACTGCTCGTGTCGTACCACATCGGGCCGATCGCCCGGACCGGCGATTGGGACATCAGCGTCGTCGGCCGTAACCTGTTCACGCTCACGGGTTATCGCGGCTTCGATCCCGAAGTCGGTCTGTCGGGTGGTACGCAGCTGAACGGCGCCGGTTCGGCCGCGATCAACGCGGTCGATGCGTTCACGTTCCCGAACCTGCGCACCTTCACGATCGGATTGAGCTCGTCGTTCTAAAAGCGGACCCCCCTCGCCGCCGGGCCTGTGGCCCGGCGGGAGGAGGGCGAGCGTGCCCTTTTTCTGTGGAGGAAGTGACGATGTCCAAACTTCGTTTTGTTGCCGCCAGCGTCCTGGCTTTGGCCTTCCTGGCCTGCAAGGACACGCTGGTCGTGCCGAATCTCACCGACCCGGATCGCGACCGCGCGCTCAGCAAGCCCGCGGACGTGGAAGCGTTCATCGCGTCCACCTATGCGCAGGTCCAGAACGCGACGCTGGGCGGCTCGAACGACGACCTTCAGACCCAGCTGCAGGTCATGGGGATGGAGAACACGTCGGCGCTCGCCAACTTCGCGATGGGTCCGCGCGGCGCCATTCCGCGCACCCCGATCGAAAACACGCGGAACTCGACCGGTGACGTCGGCAATTATCGCGACTTCACCGTGCTGCACCGCGCCGCGCGCATGGCCGTGATGGGCATCGGCGCAATGAATAAGCTGGTGACGCTGGGCTCGCCGCAGCAGGATGCCCGTGCCCGCTCGTTTGCGCGCTTCGTCCAGGGCGTGGCCTTCGGCGACCTCGCGTTGGCCTATGACTCGGCGTCCCTCGTTGACGAGGCCGACGCTCAAGAGGCCATCGTGCCGCTGTCGTACTATACGGCCGTCATGGACCGGGCCCTGGTGGAGCTGGACTCCGCGATCACGATTGCTCGAGCGACCCCGGGCGGCTTCCCACTTCCAAACACCTGGATCAACGGCAACGCGCTCGATACCACCGGCTACTTCCGTCTCATCCGCTCCTATAAGGCGCGGTTCCGCGCCAGTGTGGGGCGTACGCCGGCCGAACGTGCGGCAGCGGATTGGGCCGCGATCATCGCCGATGCCAACGCCGGGATCACCGCCGACTTCAACATCGCGATGAACCCGGCCGCCGGGTGGGACGTGGTCTGGCCCGTCCAGGCGTACGCGACGGGCCCCGCCAACTGGCATCAGATGTCACAGTTCTTTATGGGTATGGCCGACGGGTCCGGCCGCTACGATGCCTGGTTGGCGACGACGCCGCCGAATCGCACGCCGTTCCTCGTCGTGAGCGCCGACAAGCGCTTCCCGCAGGGCGCCGACCGCGCCGCGCAGAATGGGGATACGCTGCGCAACGGTTACCGCACGTTCGTGGGGGCGGCCTCGCAGGGCGGCGTCGGACTGCCGTACGTCCGCAATCGCCAGTCCGGCGAGGATCAGCCCGGTCAGCCGCTGCAGATCTCTATGTATGACTTCTACCGCTCACGAGCCTTCTTCGTCGCCGGGCGGATCGGCAACTATCCCGTCATGACCCGGGCGGAGATGCGGCTGCTGGCCGCGGAAGGGTATATCCGGACGGGCAATATTCCGGCCGCGATCGCCCGCGTCGACAGCTCACGAACTCTGATCGGTGGTCTGCCTGGGCTCGCGACCGCGGGCATCACGGACACGATCGCGGCAGTGCCCGGCGCCGGGGTTTGCGTCCCGCGCATCCCGGATGCTGCGGCCGCCGCTGGTCCGTACAAGGCGTCGAAATGCGGCAACCTGTGGGAGGCGATGAAGTGGGAATACCGCATGGAGACGATGTACACGGGCTACGGCATGTGGTACTTCGCCGGCCGCGGCTGGGGCGATCTGCCTCAGGGCACCGCGCTGTACTGGCCGGTACCGTACCAGGAAATGGACACGCGGCGACAGGCGTTCTATTCGGCCGGCGGCGTCGGTGGGACGGGCGGCGCTCCGAACGGGAATTACGGCCTGTTCACGAACGGCGTGTACTGAGCATGCGCCGGGTTGTCGCGATCGGATTGCTGCCGCTCGTGGCGGGGTGCTACGTCTACAACCCGATCGCCACGCCGGAGCCCGCTCCCGGGACGAATCTTTCCCTCGTGCTGAGTGACGAGGGGAGGATGCAGTCCACCCGTCAGGTGGGACCGTACGCGATGCGGATCGAGGGTGAGCTGGTCCAAGCCACTCCCGACGACTTCGTGCTCTCCGTCTCGGATGTCGTGGACATTCGCGGCATTCACAGCAAATGGACGGGAGAGTCGGTTTCGCTGCCGCGCAGCTACGTGATGATGACGTACGAAAAACAATTCTCGCGCTCCAAGACGGTGTTGCTCGCGACCGCGGTCGCGGGCGGCATCGTGGCGCTCATTGCCTCGCGGAACCTGCTCGGGTTCGGCGGCAGCGGCGATAACGGTACGACGCCGCCGGATCCGAACGGGCAATGATTCCGACTCAACCTTTTCGTGTGAGTGTTGCGATGACTCGGTTTCGCTTGTTCGCTTGTGGTCTGCTGGCCCTCGCCATCGGGTGTAAAAAAGACGCGACATTCGTCGAGCCGTTGCCGAACTATGCGGCGATCACGTGGCTGAACGCGGTCTCCGATACCGGGCAGCTCGACGTACGTGTGATCGACATCGCGACCAACGCCAGCTTCATGGACGCTGATTTCCGCAGCGCCCAGCCGTTCCCTGTCGCTCTCGCGCCTGGGGCGCACCGGATCAAAGTCTTCTTGAGCAGCACGATCGACACCCTCGCGAGCCGCTATCTGCTCGATACGACGTTCACGTTTGTCGACGGCGAACGCTATTTCTTTTATCTGCGCGGGCAGACGCGGTTCGGCACGTTCGGGGCGACGATCGTGAATCTGGCGCCGCCGGCGCCTCCCGCCGGACAGTTCGCCATTCGGTTCCTGAACCTGGCGCCATCGGTTGCCGGAGCGGTGCGCGGCGTGCCCGATACCTCGGCGGCTCCCAATGTCTTCATCACCGGACGCAACATCAGGCCGACCGGCGCGCCCGCCGTGGCGGGACTCGCCTACGGCTCCATGTCGCCGTATATGTTCGTCGACACCGGCTCCTACCGCGTGCAGCTCCTGGCGCCGGGACTCACCGATCCGGCGATCGTGCAGACGATGATCCCGCCGGGCACACGGCCGGACCCCACCCAGGGCACCCCGGGGATCGGCGGGTCGCGTGTCGCGGGATCGGTCCTGACGGCGGTCATCGTGCCGCGCTCCAATCCCGCCAGCGCGGCGCTGCAGACGCGGCCGACGTCGCAGCGCACCGACACGTCCGTGGCCGAAGCCTCGCGCCGCATGACGCTGAGCGGCGATACCGTGACGGTGCAGGTTGGCTCCATCACGATCCTCACGAACCGGCGCTCGTCGACCGGGGCAGCGCGCGCCGACACGACGATCGCGCGGACGGGCATTGGCGGTGCCTCACCGGCGACGGCGGGGCAGGTGCTGCTGGTAACGGGCGCCACGCAAACCGAGTACAACGGCTGGCAGGAAGTGCTTTCGATCGCCGATACGCTCATCTGCCGGCCGGGGAGGGCGGGTGACGTCGTCACGGGGAAAGACAAGCTCTGCGCTCCGCCCGCGGACACGACGGTGGCGAATGCCGATACAGCCCTCACACGCTTCCGCTTCCGCTATCGCATCGTCGGCGCGCCGGCGTCTCCTGGGACGGGGAACCCGGTCTACCGCCAGTATCCGCCGAACTATTCGGCGCCGGATTTCGCCACACCGCAGGTCAATTTCTCGGTGGACAAGCGGCCCTAAGCGACGACCGCTCGTAATAGCAAACCGCCGCCACGTGTAAGCGTGGCGGCGGTTTGTTTTCTGACGGCGTCCGCACATCCAGTGACGCCGGGGTGGGGGCTAGGCGCTTCACGCGATTGCGCCGGCACAAACATCATCACGCGTCACCGTGAGCTTGGGACCATTGTGCCGAGCGCAATCGCGTGGGGGCGCCGGCGCCCCCACCCCGGCGTCACTGTACGTGCCGCAGCCCGTTTCGTCCCTGCGTCCAATCGCCCCGGAGTTGCCTACAGTATCGGCCGCCAGCGCGGCAAGCCGTCGTTCCAGAACCCGCTGGTAACGCGGATCTTGCGAGTGCCGTCCACATTCATGACCCACAAGTCGCCGTCCTGCTCGTACGCGATGCGCGTCCCGTCAGGCGACCAGCTCGGCGCCCCGGCCGGCGCAGTGGGATCGGTGAGGCGAACGGGGTTGGAGCCGTCGGCATTCATGACCCAAACCGCGTAGTTGCTCTGGCGGTCGGACTGGAACGCGATCTTGGTGCCGTCGGGCGACCAGGCGGGGGCGAGATCCGACGCGGCATTGTTCGTGAGATTGACCTGTCTCGACCCGTTCGCGTCCATCACGTAGATCTCGGCGTTGCCGTCGCGATCCGAGGCGAACGCGATCTTCGTCCCGTCGGGTGACCACGCGGGCTGGGCGTCGTTCGCCGCATCGTGGGTGAGCCGGACAACGTTGGTCCCGTTTGGATCCATCACGAAGATCTCGGGATTGGTGTCGCGCGTCGAGGCGAACGCGATCTTCGTCCCGTCGGGAGACCAGGCGGGGTGGAAGCTGCTGGTGGTGTCAATGACGTGATTGGTGACGCTGTCCCTCGCGGTGTCGGCAAATGTCAGCTGGCCGACGTTGCTGCCGTCCGAATTCATCACGTAGATCTGATACCGGGGGGTATAGCTGGTATCGCGGATGCGATCGGACTGGAACAGGATCTTGAACGTGTCGGGCGACCAGGCGGCCCAGTCGTCGAAGGCGAAGCTGGTGGTCAGCAGCTCCAGGTTTTTGCCGTTCAAATCCATCGCGTAGATGTCCACGAGGCCATTGCCGATCCGCGTAAAGATCAACCGACCCGGTCCTGGATCCGGGCCGGGCGCCTCACTTCCGGCACAGGCGGCGAGGAGCACGGCGAGCAGGGCAGGGGCATAACGGGGCATGGGCCCCAAGGTAGGCGGGCGCCGAACGGTCCGGCAAGGGTGTGGGGGTGTCTTGCGAGTCGCGCTTCCCTCGTTCACCTTTTGGGTGGGGACGTTCTCCCAAGCCGTTGGGCGGTCCCCGCACACAATTCCGGCGGGTCGCATGGATCAAGTGTCCGTTCGCTGCGTGGCCCACACGCAACGCAACATCATCATCCCCGATCGATGTAGTCGGTAAGCCACCGATCGTCCTCACGCACGCAGCTCCAATGATAAGACACCAGACGGTGAGATCGCCGAGCGACACACGGATCTCAATAACTTGGGCACGTGATGCACGCACCCCGTTGCGGAGGTGAACGTATGAAGAACGCATGTCGGTCGATGCAGGTCGCGGCGGCGATCACGTCGCTGCTCGTGGGCTGGACCGCGGTTGCCGCGGCACAGCAAGGCAGCATCGGAGGCTCGGTCAAGGATTCGGCTTCAGGCAATCCGATCGTCGGAGCACAAGTCGCTGCGGTCGGCACGGCCATCGTTACGCAAACGAACGCCGCCGGCCACTACGTGCTCGTGGGCGTGCCACCCGGCCAGGCCACGGTGCGCGTGACCGCGATCGGATACGGCGTCGCGTCGCGCGTCGTGACCATCACGGTCGGAGAAGCGGCGGCGCAAGACTTCACGCTGGTCGTCGAGTCGTACTCGCTCGACGCACTCGTGGTCACGGCGACCGGCGAGCAGGCCAGGCGGGAGATGGAAAACGCCGTGGCCACCGTCAGGGTCGACAGCGTCGTGTCTACCGGGCCGATCGCCAATATGAACGATCTGCTCACGTCGCGCGTGGCCGGGGTCGAAGTGCTGCCCGGCGCCATCACGGGCGCGGGAGCGCGCGTGCGGATCCGCGGCACGAGCAGCCTGTCGCTGAACAACGAACCGATCTACATCATCGACGGCATTCGGATGACATCGGACGTGAACTCCTCGAGCATCGGGATCGGCGGCACGAACCCGAGCCGCGTGAACGACATCAACGCGGAGGAGATCGAGTCGTTCGACGTGGTGAAGGGACCATCGGCGGCGACGCTGTACGGCACCGACGCCGCGAACGGCGTGATCGTCATCAAGACCAAGCAGGGCCGATCCGGGCGCGCAATGTGGAACGTCTACAGCGAGCTCGGGACCATCAAGGACTACAACCAGTATCCGACGGCGTACCGCGGGTGGACGACAGCATCGACGCCGACCAACGGGACGCAGTGCTTCCTGACGAACACGGTCCGAGCGACGACCGACCCGCTGCACTGCGTCCAGGACAGCGTCAGCGCGTACAATCTGTTCGCGGATCCCGTCGCGTCGCCCAACGGCACCGGCTGGCGCGGCCAGGCCGGGCTCCAGGTATCCGGCGGCTCCGACGTGGCGCGCTACTTCCTGTCCGGAGAGTACGAGGACGAACGAGGGCTGCTCCGCATGCCGGACTTCGCCTGGAGCAAGATCGTCGCGGCCCGGCAGGTCAGTGAGGTCCCCTACGACCAGTACCGGCCGAATGCGCGGCAGCGGGCGAGCCTTCGCGCGAACGTCCAGACGACCCTGAGTCCCCGGCTGGATGTGGCGGTGAACACGAACTACATCTCGAGCACGCAACGCCTGCCCCAGACCGACAACAACACGACCGGTCTCCTGTCGAACGCGTTCGGCGGCCCGGGCAACGGGGACAACGGCCGCTACGGGTACCGGCTGTACACGCCGGACCAGTTCTTCTCCGAGACGGTCACGCAGGACATCAACCGCTTCATCGGGAGTACCACGGCGAACTGGCGGCCGGCGTCGTGGTTGTCGGCCCGCCTCGAGGGGGGCGTGGACTACACGGGACGCGAGGATTCGGACCTGTGCCGCCGCGACGAGTGCACGACGTTTGCCGGCAGTCTGGGCCCGTCGACGCTCGGCTATAAGCAGGACAACCGCACGACCTTTACCCTGTACACGCTGAACGCGAACGCGACGGCGTCCTACACGCTTACCCCGACGCTCCGCGCCCGGACGACGATCGGGACGAACTATGTCGAGAACAACTTCGCCCGAAATGGCGCGTTCGGGGGCTACGACCTCCCGCCGGGCGCCACGACGGTGAACTACGGCGCGATTCAGCAGGGTGACGAGGCGACCACGAAAACCAAGACGCTGGGCGGATTCGTGGAGCAGCAGTTCACCTACAAGGAACGCATGTACGCGACCGTGGCGCTGCGCGGCGACGACAACAGCGCCTTCGGCAAGAACTTCAGCGCGGTCTACTATCCCAAGCTGGGTCTGTCGTGGGTCGTGTCCGAGGAGCCGTTCTTCCCCACGCTGAGTTGGGTGACCAACTTCCGCCTGCGCAGCGCCTTCGGCGCGTCGGGCGTGCAGCCCGGGTCGACCGACGCCATCCCGTTCTACGTCGGCGCCGTCGCCAGCGCCGACGGCGTGGACCGCGGCGCGATCGTCTTCAGCGCCATCGGCAACCAGAAACTGAAGCCCGAGCGCGCCAACGAGCTGGAGCTGGGGTTCGAGGGCACGCTGTTCGCGCAGCGCGTCCACACCGAGTTCACGTATTACAACAAGCTGACGCACGACGCCTTGATCGCGCGGCCGGTGGCGCCGTCCGTCGGGGCCGCAGCGACGCGGTTCGAGAATCTCGGGTCGGTCCGGAACTCAGGGCTAGAGCTGTTGATCCAGGGCGTGCTCATCAACCGTCCAACCTTCGGTTTGGACATGCTCCTCAACCTGGCGACCAATCACAACGTGATCGAGGCGCTCGGCGTCCCGACGATCGTCGGCGCGACTACCCGGGAACAGGTGGGTTATCCCGTCGACGGGTGGTGGCAACGGCCGTACACCTACTCGGATGCGGACGGCAATGGCGTGATCACGGCCAATGAGATCGTCGTCGCCGACAGCGCGGTGTACATCGGTCCCAGCCAGCCGACCCGCGAGATCACGCTCGTGACGGGCATCGATCTGTTCAACCGCAAGCTACGCCTCACCGGGGGGTTCAATCACAAGGGCGGCCGGTATCAGCTGAACGGGACCGAGCGCATCCGCTGCGAGTCGAGGCTCAACTGCCTGGGGGAGATCGACCCCAATGCCCCGTTGTGGCAGCAGGCGCGGGCGGTCGCCTTGCGCGAGACCGCCGCGCGCACGCAGTACGGCTACATCGAAAAGGCGGATTTCATCCGGTTCCGCGAGTTCTCCGCCACCTACCAGCTGCCGACGTCGTGGGCGCGGGCATTCCGGGCCCACAGCGCGAACATTTCGCTCGCGGCCCGCAACCTGTTCCTGATCAGCAACTACTCGGGGATCGATCCGGAAAGCAATTACTTCTCGGGGGCTACCGGGATTCAGAGCGACTTCCAGACGCAGCCGCCCCCGACCTACTGGACGCTCCGCCTCAACTTTGGCTTCTAGAGGGCCACCGACCATGACTCGACACAGCACTACACGGCTCGGGTGGGGCGCGGCGCTCCTCGTCCTGGGAATCGCAGCGCCGCTGGTGAGCTGCGACTCGAATATTTTGAGCGTCACCGATCCCGACATCATCCTCGACGCGCGGTCGGCATCCGGCGCGGTCGCCCTGAAGAACGGGGTGCTCCTCCGGCTGGCCCAGGCAGTCAACGGGGTCCAGGGGCCGGACGCGCTGTTCGTGTTCGCCGGACTCGTGACCGACGAATGGCGCTCGGGCGACACGTTCGTCCAGCGCAATAATCAGGACCAGCGCATCTGGGACCCGACGAACACGTTCAACGCCGATCCGTACCGCCGCCTGAACCGCGTCCGGGTCGAAGGCTCGGCGGCGATCGACGCGATCCGACAGTACCTGCCTCCCGACTCGACCTACCTCGTGGGCCGGATGTTCGCGCTCACCGCCTACGTCAACACGCTCATCGGCGAGCATTACTGTAACGGCACGCCGCTGAGCCACCTCGAAGGGACGACCATCGTCTTTGGCGAGCCGCTGTCGAACGACTCCGTGTTCGGACTGGCCATTGCGGCGTCGGACTCCGCGTTGGCCAACCGTGCCGGCCGGGACAGCTTGCGCATCCTGAGGCTGGCGAGCGTCATCAAGGGACGGGCGCTGCTCGACCGCGGGCAGTTCGCAGCGGCGGCAGCGGCGGTCGCGGGGGTTCCCGATACGTTCAAGTACCAGGTCACCCATTCGACCCAGAGCGCGTCCAATCAGATCAATGCGCTGAACAACGGGGCGCGCCGCTACACGATGGTCGACAAGGAGGGCGTGGTTGGGCTCGACTTCATCTCCGCCAACGATCCTCGCCTGCCGCGCGCGACCGGCACAAACCCGGCTACCGATCTCATCTTCGACAGCGCGTACCCGCTATTCGTGACGCGTCAGGGGATCTGGTTGTCCACGAGCGGGGTGTCCATCGTTACGGGAGTCGAGGCTCGGCTGATCGAGGCGGAGGCGGCGCTGCGGGCGGGCCAGAACGCCACCTGGTTGACGACCATCAACACCCTGCGGACCAACACGGCGCTGTATCCGCCGATTCAGACCGGGTTCACCAGGGGCCCGGATCTGACGGCAATCGCCGACACGTTCGTAAACGATACGTCCCGGATCCTCACGCACTTCCGCGAGCGGGCATTCTGGATGTTCAGTACGGGCCACCGCCTGGGCGACATGCGCCGCCTGCTCCGGCAGTACCAGCGGCCGGACAGCACTATCTACCCGCGCGGCGTGTACTTCAAGGGCGGGGCATATGGGACGGCGCTCATGATGCCCGTTCCGTTCGACGAGGTGAACAACCCGAACTTCACGGAGTGTACGGACCAGAATCCCTGAGGCGTCACAGGGGGGGGGGAGGCGTTTGCTTCCCCCCCTCTGCGCGTCAGTTCCCGGCGAGCTTCGTGCGGATCCGGATGACCCCTTTGCCCGAGCCCGTGCCGTAGTACGTCGTGGCGTCGAGCCCGGACCACACTTCGATCTCGAGTACGTCGGCCGCGGCAATGCTGCTGAGCACGGATACGTCCGTCAGCTGGGCGCCGTCCACGTACACGATCGGCTGCTCGGACACGGCTACGCTTGAGCGGCCGCGGTGCTCGATGCGCGCCGGTCCCCGGCGGCTGGCGTCACGGAAGCTGAAGAATGGCACGGTTCGCTCGAGGGCATCCCACGCGGTGCGCGCTCCGGAGCGCTCGATGGCGCGTTGTGAGACGATCCGTCTCCCGTCCGGCGTGACCTCGATGCCATCCTGCGCTGCGCGAGACGCACCACCGCAGGTGCGGCCGGCGCAAAGCCAGGGGGACCTCAGCGGTCCGGGACAACTTCATCATACGCCGCCGGATTGCCGAATGCAAAACGGGGGGGTGTCTTGCGAGCCTCGCGACCTGACTTCACTATATGGAGGGGACGTTCGCCCAAGCCGTTGGGTGTCCCCACACGAATCCCTAGCACAGGAGGCAGCATGGACCAGATTTCCGTTCGCTGCGTTCTCCACCATCAGCGCAACATCATTATTCCGGGTCGATGTAGTCGCTAGCGGCGGAGTCTTTCCGTCGCCCCCCGGTCGTGAGACCGGCCGCGTCTGTTTTCTTCTCAACTCAAACAGCGTGAGGACAGCGACTATGCGACTGACTTGTGGTCGAGCCAGCCTGACTGCTGGGCTTGCCGCGGCTCTGCTCTTCGGAGCGGGGGCCACGCGACTGCCTGCGCAGCAGCAACAAGGCGGGATTACCGGAACGGTCACCGACCGTGCGGGCGGAGCACCGCTCGCTTCGGTGCGCGTGACTGTACTGAACACCAATCGTTCCGCATTCACCAATCAGCAGGGCAAGTACAACCTGCAAGGCCTGCCGCCCGGAGCGTACCAGCTGCAGGCTTCTCTCATCGGCTACGGCGGCGTCACCAACTCGGCCACCGTTACCGCGGGTCAGAGCGCAACCGTGGATTTCGCGCTGAAGGCTGCGGCCGTTTCGCTCGATGTCGTGACCGTCGTGACGCCCGCGGGTGAGCAGCGAGCTCGCGAGTCCGCCAACGCGACGACCAACATCGACATGACGACCGTGGTTGCGAATCAAACGGTCACCACGTTCGCGGACGCCATGTCCGGCCGGGATGCCGGCGTGCAGGTTCTGCAGTCCGGCGGCACGGTCGGAACGGGCACGCGTATCCGGATTCGGGGCCAGACGAGTCTTTCGTTGTCGAACGAGCCCGTGTACTACGTCGATGGCGTGCGGGTCGAGTCAGGCGACAACTCGCTCTCGATCGGCACGGGCGGCCAGGCGCCGTCCCGCATCAACGACATCAATCCGGAAGACATCGCCAACGTTGAAGTGGTGAAGGGACCTGCCGCCGCGACGCTCTACGGTACGCAGGCGGCGAACGGCGTCATCCGCATCACCACGAAGCACGGTGTCGCGGGGCCGGCGCGGTGGCGCATCTACGCCGAAGGTGGAGTGACGAACGACAAGAATCAGTATCCCATCAACTACTACAGCTGGACCCATAAGGATAGCGTTACGGCCAGGGGCGACACCGTGATGTATCGGCAGTGTCGGTTGCTGCAAGCCCTGGCTACGGTGGACCGCTGCACCGTGGACAGCCTGACATCCTACAACGTCCTGATGGATCCGAAACAGTCTCCGCTCGGCACGGGGTATCGCGGCCAGCTGGGCCTGCAGGTCCAGGGCGGCACGGAGCAGGCGCAGTACTACCTCTCGGGCGACTATTCGGATGATCTGGGCCTTTATCGCCTGCCCGATGTGGAGTACTCGCGCCTGACGACGGCGTATGTTGGCAAGCCGCCAGCGTACGAGGTGTACCGCCCCAATGAGCAAAAGCAGACGAGCCTGCGCTCCAACATCCACATCCTGCCGATGCCGCAGCTCGACATCACGGGGAACCTGGGCCTGGTGCAGAGCCGCACGCGACTGCCGCAGAACGACAATAACGTCACCGGCTTTCTGCCGAGCGGCCTGTTTGGGCGCGGGCAGGAGACGCCGCCGGCGATCTGGGGATTCTTCCTCCCAGGCGACGTCTTCCAGATTCTGACCGAGCAGGACATCAGCCGCGTGACGGGCAGTCTGGCCGGCACCTACCGGCCGACGACGTTCCTCACCTTCCGGGCGAACGTGGGCCTCGACTACACGGGACGGAACGACATCCAGTTCCAGGCGCGTGGCGAGGGGCCGAACTTCTCCAACTTCCGGTCGGGCCGTCGCAGCGACAACCGCTTTACAATCTTCCACTACACGTCGGACCTGGGCGGCACGGCGCAGTTCCAGCTTTCGCCCACGATCAATTCCAAGACGTCGGTCGGCTTGCAGTTCCTGAAGGACAACTTCTTCGGGGTGCTGGCGAACGGGCAGAACATGCCGCCGGGTGCGAAGTCGATCACCAGCGGCGCGATCCGGACGGCCAGTGAGGCGACCACGCTCGCCGTCACGCTGGGCTACTATCTCGAGCAGCAGTTCGGATGGCGCGACCGTGTCTTCGTCACCGGCGCCGTTCGGCACGACCGCAACAGCGCGTTCGGGATCAAGGACCGGTCGGTGAACTATCCGAAGATCCAGGCCGCCTGGGCCATCTCGGACGAGAGCTTCTTTCCGCGCGGCGGGCTCGTGAGCAACCTGAAGCTGCGGATGGCATACGGGGCGTCCGGGCAGCAGCCCGGCAGCACGGATGCGCTGCTCTTCTATCTCGGGCAGACCGCCACGCTCATCAACGGTGGTGATCAACCCGGCATCGATTTGTCGGCCTTCGGAAACCTCGACCTGAAACCCGAG
>WNGI01000850.1_pt1 | contig 24118 bp, 23 predicted proteins | sample 5400621 | NCBI WGS metagenome assembly WNGI01 (sample SAMN13153374, study PRJNA577476) | soil metagenome | isolation source: 20 cm soil or saprolite under Garry oak tree replicate 1 | place: USA:California | collected 2016-06-15 | reverse complement strand
GCCGACGATCAAGAGAACCGGGCCGTGATGCCGGCACTGATGGACGGGACGTCGTACTTTCCTTCGCGGCAGGAGATGCAGAAAGGGCTGGAGACGTTTGCACAGCGCACCGGGATCCGAGTGCGTCACGGAACCCGCTGGGAGTCCACCCGCCGCGAGGGCCAGGATTTTCTCCTCACCACGTCGGATGGCGAGTACCGCGCGCCGGTTGTCGTCTTTGCCGTCGGCGTGGCGCACCCCTACCGGCCGCCCATCCCCGGCCTCGAGTCGGTGCCCCACTACGGCGACTTCCGTCCCGTCGAGACCTACAAGGACCGGCGGGTCTTCATCGTGGGCAAGCAGAATTCCGGCTTCGAGATCGCGACCGGGCTGCTGCCCTGGGCCCGGCAGCTGATACTTGCGTCGCCGAGCCCGACCAAGCTCTCCGTCGTGACGCACACGCTGGTCGGCGTCCGCGCCCGATATGTTCAGCCCTATGAAGACGCCGCGCTCGCGGGCGGGGTGGTCATGCTGGACACCACCATCGAGGAAGTCATGAAGGACGGCGCGGGCTACCGGGTTCGCACGCGGAATGCCGCCGGGCGCGAGCTCACAGTGCCGGCGGATGACGTCATCGCCGCGACCGGCTTCGTCACGCCGCTCCGCGACCTCCCCGCGCTGGGCGTCGCCACGTTCGGCCAGAGCCGGCTCCCCGCCCAGACGCCCTTCTGGGAAAGCGCCACCGTGCCGGGCATCTTCTTCGCCGGCACGATCACCCAGGGGGCCGCGGGCCTTAAGAAGCACGGCATCCCGAGTAACTCGGGTGCGGTCCAGGGCTATCGCTACAACGCGCGGGTGCTGGCCGGGCACCTCGCCGAAACGAAGTTCGGCCTCCCCGCCACGTTCGAGCGCATCGATGCCGCGGCGCTGGTCCCCTACCTTCTCGAGCAGATCAGTCACGGTCCCGAGCTCTGGCACCAGCGGGCCTACCTGGCGCGCGTGATCAATCTCGATCGCGACACCGGGATCACGAACGAAGGCGTCGTTCCGCTGCAATCCTTCCTGGACTCGGGAGGCGGGAACGCGGTCGCGGCCACGCTCGAATCGAACGGCCAGGGCAATCCGTACCCGGTCGTCTATGTCCGTAAGGAGGGTTCCGTCGCGGAGCGCGCCATGGCGCCGGAGCCCATGCTCGATTTCACGGGTCGCGATTACCAGAACGAGCTGCGCAGCGTGCTCGAACCGGTGTTGAGCGGGGCCGCGTCGCCAGCATGACAAGCCTACCGACCGGCACGGTCACGTTCTTTTTCAGCGACATCGAGGGGTCGACACGGCTGATCCAGCAGCTCGGCGAGCAGTACCCGGACGTTCTGCTCGCGCATCACACGATCCAGCGCGAGGCACTGGCGGCCAACCGCGGCCATGAGCTCCGGACCGAGGGCGACTCCTTCTTCATCGTGTTCGAGAGCGCGCTCGATGCCTGCGCGGGCGCTGCCGCCGTGCAGAAGATGTTGGCGCAGCATGCCTGGCCGGAGGACGGGCAGGTCCGGGTACGGATCGGTCTGCACACCGGCGAGGCGACGCTCGTCGGCAACGAGTACCTGGGCCTGGACGTCCATCGGGCGGCACGCGTCGCCGGCGCCGGACACGGCGGGCAGGTCCTGGTTTCCGAAACCACGCGGGTGCTCGTCGATCACGCATTGGCACCCGGGTTGACGCTGAAAGACCTGGGCATGCACCGCCTGAAAGACCTGGCCCGCCCGGAGCGGCTCTTCCAGCTGAGCATCGCCGGTCTGCCGGATGAGTTTCCCGCCCTGCGGACGCTGGAAACAACGCCGAACAATCTGCCCACCCAGCTGACGAGTTTCATTGGCCGGGACGACCAGGTGCGTGAAGCGAAGGAACTGCTCGCCCGATCGCGTCTCCTGACCCTCACCGGCCCGGGTGGAACCGGCAAGACGCGGCTGAGCTTGCAGATCGCGGCGAACGTCATGGACAGCTTCCCCGACGGTGTCTATTTCGTGCCACTCGCGTCGGTTCAGGATCCGGAGCTGGTGCCGTCGGCCATCGCGCAGGCGCTGGCGATCTCTACGACCGGCAGTCGCCGTCCGATCGACGCGCTGCTGGATCACCTGCGGGACAAGCGCACCCTTCTGGTGCTCGACAACTTCGAGCAACTCCTCCCGGCCGCCCCGGTCACGACCGAGTTGCTCGAAGCGAGCCCCGGATTGCGGGTGCTGGTCAGCAGCCGGTCAGTGTTGCGCGTTTACGGTGAACAGGAGTTTCCGGTGCCGCCGCTGGCCCTGCCGGACCTCAAGGCGCTGCCGGATCTTGCGACTCTCTCCCAGTTCGAGGCCGTCAGGCTCTTCATCGAACGCGCGGTGGCGGTCAAACCGGATTTCCAGGCCACCAACGAGAATGCCCCCGCGATCGCCGGCATCGGCGAACGGGTCGACGGGCTGCCGCTCGCGATCGAGTTGGCCGCCGCGCGGGTCAAGCTCTTTTCGCCTCAAGCGCTGCTTGGCCGGCTTGAGAAATCGCTGAATGCGCTGGGCAGCGGGGCTCGCGACCTGCCCGGCCGGCAACAGACGCTGCGCGGAGCCATCCAGTGGAGCTACGACCTGCTCAACCAGGGTGAACGCCGCCTCCTGGCTCGTTTCTCGGTGTTCGCGCGCGGCGCCAGCCTTGGGCATGTCGAGGCGGTGTGCGGCCCAGCTGATGAGATCGGCGGTGACGTCATTGACGCTCTCGATCAACTCGCCGACCAGAGTCTGCTTCGCCGGCTTCCAGATTTCGATGAGACGCGTTTCTTAATGCTGCAAACGATTCGTGAGTTCGCCGCGGACCGGCTGGAGCAGAGCGGCGAAGCCGCGGCGATCAAGGACCGACATCTCCAGGCGTTCATCACCCTGGCTGAGCAGGCGCAGCCACACGTGTTTGGCCGGCAACGGAAGGAATGGCTGGACCGTCTGGAGATGGAGCAGGACAATTACCGCGCCGCACTCGACTGGGCGATCGCCTCGGGCAATGCCCGGAGTGCGCTCCTGTTGTCTGCCTCGCTCTGGCGTTTCTGGCAGATGCGCGGACACATCCACGAAGGCCGATCGCGTGTGGCGCAGGCGCTGGCGCTCCCGAGTGCAGACCACCCGTCGGAGCGGCTCCTGGCTCTGGAGGCGGCGGGCGGCCTGGCCTACTGGCAGGCGGACATGGAGTCGGCACAGCGGTTCTACGACGAATGTCTGGAGATGACGCGCACGACGGGCGACAAACGGGCGCTGGCCAACGCCCTGTACAACGCGGCCTTTCCCAACGTGGTCAACATGAGCGAGACCGCGCGACCGCGGGCGCTCTTGGAGGAAGCGCTGCCGCTGTTCCGCGAGCTGGGGGACCAAGCCAGCGTCGCCCGGACCCTGTGGGGGCTCGGCAACGGCCACTACTTCGAGCGCAATTACCCCACCGCCAAATCGGTGCTGGAAGAGTCGCAGGCGCTATTTCGGACAGTCGACGATCGTTTCGGCCTCGGCTGGTCGATCCATACGCACGGCCTGGTCTCACTCAAGATGGGCAACGTCGAGGCGGCCCGCAAAGACTTCCTCGAAGCGCTCGAGCTGTTCCAGGAGGCCAGGGATGTCTCGGGTCTGGTGCTCCAGCTCGATAATCTCGCTCAGGTGATTCGGGCGCAGGGGGACCCCAGGCGGGCGACGCGGTTGGCCAGCGCTGCCAAAGCTCACCAGCGGTCGACCGGAACGAGCCTGGGGCAACTCTTGAGTGAGCAGGAGGGCCGCTCTGGAACCGAGGGATTGAGTGAAGCCGAGGGCGCGCAGGCCTGGGCGGAAGGCCAGGGACTGACCCTCGACCAGGCGCTGGCGGAGGCCGTGGCGGCAGCCAAAGACGCGGCGTCCAGCCCCCCAAAACCCGATGGCTGAGCGGGTCGATGTCGTCGTCCTCGGCCTGGGCGTGGGCGGCGAAGAGCTCGCCAATATGCTCGCCGAGAACGGCCTGAACGTGGTCGGCATCGAGAGCAACCTGGTCGGCGGCGAGTGCCCTTACTTTGGTTGTATCCCGACCAAGATGATGATCCGCGCCGACGACATGGTCGCCGAGGGCCGTCGCATTCCGGGCTTCGCCGGGGAGTCGACCGTGAAACCCGACTGGACACCGGTGGCCCGACGCATCCGCGACGTGGCCACCGACAACTGGAACGACCGCGTCGCCGTCGAGCGATTCGAGCGCAAGGGCGGCCACTTCGTCCGCGGCGCCGGCAAGCTCGCCGGCCCCGGCAAGGTCTCGGTCAATGGCACGACCTACGAGGCCTCGCAAGGAATCGTCATCGCGACCGGGACATCACCGGTGGTACCGCCGATCCCTGGGCTGGACCGCGTGAAATTCTGGACCAACCGCGACGCGGTCAAGGTCGAGGAGCTCCCGGAGTCCCTGGTGATCCTCGGAGGCGGCGCGATCGGCGTCGAACTCGCGCAGGTCTTCGCTCGCTTCGGGGTCAAGGTCTCGATCATCGAGGGCATGGACCGGGTCCTTGCCATGGAGGAACCGGAGGCCAGCGCCGTGCTGGGGGAGGTACTGCAACGCGAAGGCATCGAGCTCTGGCTCAAGAGCCGGGCACAGTCGGTCGCGCCGCGCGGTGACGCCATCGCCGTCAACCTCGACGGCGGGCGACAGGTAACGGGTCAGGCATTGCTGGTCGCGACGGGTCGGCGCGCCAACCTTCAGGACATCGGCCTGGAGACCGTTGGCCTCGACCCGTCGGCACGCCTGCTCGAGCCGGACGATCATCTGCGCGTGGGGGAGCGGCTGTGGGCCATCGGCGACGTGACCACGAGCGGCGGCTTTACTCACATGGCGATCTACCACGCCGACATCGTGGTCCAGGACATCCTCGGGGTGCCGGGGCCGGGAGCCGATTACCGGGCCAAGCCTCGCGTCACGTTCACCGATCCCGAGGTGGGCGCGGCCGGCTTCACCGAGGAGCAGGCGAGAAAGAAAGGCATCAACGTGCGTACCGGGATCCAGAAGGCATCGGTCACGTCCCGCGGCTGGATTCACGGACCCGGCAACGATGGGCTGATCAAGGTGGTCGAGGACGTCGACCGCCGGGTGCTGGTCGGCGCCACCACCATGGGTCCGCGGGGTGGCGATCTCCTAGGCATCTTCGAACTCGCCATCAAGCTGCAGATCCCCAGTGACGAATTGCGCCACTTGATCTATGCCTACCCCACGTTCTATCGCGGGACGGGCGAGGCCGTGCGCAAGCTCGGCTCCGACCAGCACGTCCCCATGCGCTAAGGCTTCTCTCTCCCTCCGCCTCTGGGGGAGGGCAGGGTGAGGACCTTTGCGAGTTGAATGATGTTGCGCGTCCAGCCCTCGGTGTGTACGCGGCGTTCGGCCTCATCGGGCAGGCCGAGGTGGCGGAGCCGCAGCAGCGTGGCATCCTTCTCAGGGGTCAGCGTGATCTCGACCGTCGTCGATCCCGGCGGGACCGTCGGATGGCCCTCCCAACCCCAGCTCATCACCAGGCGGCGCGGCGGGTCGACCACCTGGTACTGCCCGCTCGCGATGTGCGCGCCGTCGACATCGATGCGATAGCGCCCGCCCGGGCGCGCATCGAGCTCGGCGCCGACGCCCATCCACGTCACGAATCGCCGGCTATCCGTCAGATAGGCGAAGACGATCTCCGGCGGCGCCTCGATCCGCCGGGTGATCTCGATCGCACCCGTGAGATCCTCAATCATGGCGCGGTCGCCTTGCACGCGCTTCTTCCTCCGCCAGCTCGCGCAGCCGGTCGAGATCGCGCGTCCACATCTGGCGCAGTACGACCTCGAGGGGACCGAGCGCCCGCCGATCCGCCTTGTAGTAACGATGGGTTCCCTGGCGCCGTTCCGTGATCAACCCGGAATCTTTGAGCACGCGCAGGTTCTGGGAGACCGCCGGCCAGCTGACGTCGCGGACCGTCGAGGCGATCTCACCGGCGGAGCGCTCCGCACCCCAGACCAGCCGCAGGATCTGGCGGCGCCGCGGACTGGCGATCGCCTCCATGGCGGCTTCGAGCGGGACACGACGGTTGCGAGTTCGGACTTGCATTCTCGGCATCAGTTATTTAAGCTACTGCTAAATTAAGTCGTACCTTTAGGAGGATGCTAACATGGCCGCTCCGCTGGTGCACCAGGTTAATGTCAAGGCGACTCCCGAGCAGATCTACGAGGCGGTCTCAACCATGAAAGGGCTCGCCGCGTTCTGGACCTCGCAGAGCCAGGCCGAGCCCACGGTAGGCTCGATTGCGACCTTCGGTTTTGGCGGCCCGTCGCAGCGGATGCGGGTCGACGAGCTGAAGCCCGGAAAGCGGGTCAAATGGACGGCCCTTGCCGACTTTCCCAACTGGGATGGCACGACCGTCACCTGGGACATCTCCCCCGCCGAAAACGGGGAGACCGGCGTGCTGTTCCGTCACGCGGACTGGCCGGCCTCGGTGTCGCAGGACGATCTCGGATCGATCAACTACACCTGGGGCCTGATCGTCGAGCGTCTCAAGCAGTACGCCGAGAGCGGCAAGCCGAACCCCCTCTTCGCTCTGGCGACGCGCTAAGGCGTTTGCACGTGCGGTAATCTTTCCGGCGGAATGTTGGCGGAGGAGCCAAACCAGGACCTGGGCGAGCTCATCCAGATCGCGCTCGACGTCGCTGGGTCGCTCGACCCGAGGGAGGTCATCGCCCGCATCCTGGAGCGTGGCACCCACGCGGTGCAGGCGGACCGGGCCACCCTATCGAGCCTGCTTGACGACCACGTCGTGATCGAAGCCACCTACGGCCGCGCCGGGGAGCTGACCTGGGTCGGGCAGCGCTATTCGCTCGACTATTTCGCGGAACAGCCGCTGGTACAGAAGGCCATCGACACGCTGCAGCCGGCGGTCGGCGGTCGATTGGCAGCCGACAGGGCCGCGCCCGAGTTCCGCCAGGCGCTCACCGACGTGCGGCATGTGGCGGTCGTGCCCCTCGTCCATGGTGGGCGGGCTGTCGGCATGCTGGTCTTCAGCCGTTATGAGGATCGCCCGTTCACCGCGTCAGACCTCGCAGCCCTGACCCTGCTGGGGACGATCTCCGGGCTCGCCCTGCGGAATGCCCGGCTCTTCGAAGAAGGGAGGGCGGCACGCCAGCGCGCCGACGAAGCGGCCGCGCGACTCCGCGAGGCGGCGGAAGCGGCCGAGGATATCGCCAGTCAGGTGCAGCTGGATGCGGTGTTGCGCCGCCTGCTGCACCTGGCCGGCGCGTCGGTCGACGCCGACGGCACATCACTCGCTCGGCTCGAGGGCGCCGAGATGGTGATCGAATCGACCCCGACCGGGGAGCTCGTCGGGACTCGCTGGCCGCTGATGCCCAAGGTGCTCGCCGGCGTCACCGGGGGGCACTCGGTCGAACTGACCGCCGGCGAGTACACGGGCGCACCGGAGGGCCTCGAGTCCGTGGTGCAGCCGTATCGACGCTTCCTGGTCGCCCCGCTGGTCGTCGGCGGCGAGACGATCGGGTTACTGGCGATGGGCCGCAAGACCGATCAGCCGTTTGACCCGGCCGCGGTTCAATCGCTGCACCAGTTCTCGACGCTGGGCGCGCTCCTACTTCGCAACGCCCGGTTGATCGCCCAGGCCCAGGTGGCGGAGCAGGCGAAGAGCGAGTTCATGAGCATTGCGGTCCATGAGCTGCGCGCCCCACTGACGGTCGCCAGCGGCTACCTGGGGATGGCGATGGAAGGTGCCTTTGGTGACCTGCCCCCGGCGCTGAACGACGTCCTCGCCACCGCGCTGCGAAAAACCGAGGAAGCCAAACTGCTGGCCGACGAACTCCTCGCGGTGGCGCGCATGGAGGGAAAGGTGCTGACCCCCAAGTCCGAGCCAATCTCGGTCATGGAAGCACTGCAAGATGCCGGGGCGCGGGCGCGACCGCGCGCGGCACTGGTGAAGGCGACGATCACGATCGAGCCTGGTGACGACAGTACCGCGCTGGCCGACCGCGCCATGGTCGGAACGATCCTCGACAACCTCCTCAACAACGCGCTCACCTACACCGACCATGCTCCGACCATCCGCATGCGGGCGCGGCGAGACGCGGGCCAGGTGGCGATCACCGTGACCGACGACGGCATCGGGGTCACGCCCGCCGACCAGCCCCGGATCTTCGAGCGATTCGCCCGTGGCACGGACCGGGTTTCGCGGGAAAAACCGGGCAGCGGTCTCGGCCTGTACCTCAGTCGCGGCCTGGCCGAACAGATGAGCGGCTCACTGAAGTTGGAGGCCAGCCAGCCCGGCAAGGGCTCGACCTTCGTCTTGCGCTTGCCGCTGCCCGTCTCCTAAGCGATCGCGTCGAGCAGGCGGCGCGAGCTGGCGCTGACGTCGCGGACCGCGGATTCGAACGCCGGCGTGTTGGCGCGTGACGGCACCCGGTAGCCGCTGATTTTGCGCACGAACTGCAGGGCGGCGTCGTGGATCTCCTGGTCGGTCGGCTTTTGGTCACGGCGTCGGAGCGTCTTGATACTTCGGCACATGCCGTAAGTCTGACAAAAAGAGAGGCCGGTCGGTCGTCGATCGCGTCCCGTTTGCAGGGATATGGGATAGGCTGTAAAAGGAGTTCACGGGTCGCTGCTGCATGAGATGACAAGGGGACATGCCATGAAGTCACAAGACGGAGAGAACTCGCGCGCGAAGAACGGTGTGAGCCGACTGTGGCTCGGGGTTGCCGCCGCCGCCGGAGCGGCTGTCGCGTACCTGGGTGATCGGGAACGGGGCGGCGCTCGACGCCAGGCTGCAATGCGCCAAATTTCGGGAGCGGCTCAGACTGCGGCCGACCGCACGAGCCGCTGGCGCAAACTGCTCAGCGCACGCCTCCCCGGCCACGCCCGGAGTCAGGCTCCGGCGCAGGTCGCGGTCCCGACCGAGCCTGGCGGCTCCGCACCCGCGCCATCGCCTTCGAAGAGGGTAGAGCGGCCGGCGGAAAGCGCAGCGGATACGAAGCAGCCGGGAGCCTGAGCGCATGCCGGTCGCGGTCCGCGCGGGGAACTGCGAGCAGGTCTAGCGTCGCCGAGCACTGTTTAGCCGACCCCTATCGTTAGGGCGATGGCGTCAGGCATCGACGCCGATCTCGCGGTCGTGGGCGCCGGGCCGGCCGGTGCCGCGGCGGCCCTCTTTGCCACGCGGCGGGGACATCGGGTTGTCGTCTTCGACAAACAGGCTTTTCCTCGTGACAAGCCCTGCGGCGAAGGGTTGATGCCAGGCGGCCGGCCGGCCTTGCGAGAGTTGGGCCTGGAGGATGCGATCGTCTCGGGCGGTGCGCCCCCACTCCAGGGAATCCAGTTCGGGCTCGCCGGGCAGCCCCCGGTGGCCGTGCCCTTTCCCGAGCACGCTGGCGAGCAGGCCGGACTCGGGATCCGCCGGCTGACTTTCGACGCACGACTGGTCGACGCGCTCGGACACGATTCGCACGTCCAGTTCCACCCGCAAACCGAAGCGCGCGATATCAGAAGGGGCGACGGCGGCATCGCGAGTGTGATCACCGCGGCGGGCGAGGTTCGAGCTCGCGTCGTTGTCGTGGCCGACGGCCTCCGGTCGCCGTTCCGACATCGGCTGGGCTGGACGGTCGGGCCCCGGCCGCCGTACCGGTACGGCATCGTCGCCCACTGGACGATGGACGCGCCCGTCGATCCCTGGGTGCGGATCACTTTCGATCATGGACTCGAGGTCTACGAGGGCCCGGTTGCCGGTAATCAGCGAATGGTCGGTCTGCTCTGCTACCAGGATCGGATGCGGGAGTTCGGCGGCCGCCTCGAGGCGCGCTATCGGGAGATCGCTCGAGCGCTGCGCCCTGCGCTGCGCGATGCCGACCTGGTTGGTTCGGTCTCGGCGGTGGGCCCTTTTTGGCACCACGCATCGACGGTCGCGCAGGACGGCGTCTTCCTGATCGGCGATGCGGCGGGCTTCACCGACCCGATCACGGGCGAGGGGGTCGCCGCCGGGTTGCGCCAGGCACGAGCATTCGCGGCCGCGCTGGAGTCAGTCAATCCTGAGCGCACCTACCGGCAGGCGCACCGCCGGCTCACGAAAGATCCGCGCCGCGTGGCGGCGTTGTTCCTCCGGCTAAGTCGCACTCCCGCATTGGTCGAGCGCGCCATGCGCAGCCACGAGCGGGCCCCGCAGACGCTGACGACGCTACTCGGGATCGGCTTCGGTTACTGGGGCTTCAACCGCATCACGCCGCGGGAGTGGATCCGGATGTTCAGCGGGCACTGAGCCGCGGAACGAAGCGCGGCTTGTGGGCCATCCGGTGCCGGTACTCGGGGATGGCCATCAGGAGCGCTTCCTCATCCGCGATGCGCCCCCGCAGCAGGACCGCGTTGGCCAGCCCTAACCCGGCCGCGCTGAGGTAGGCGCCCCCGATCAGGGGCAGGCCGAGGAACTCCAATCCGAGCGCCACGTAGTTCGGGTGGCGGATGAAGCGGTACGGACCGCGGTCAACCACCGGCAAGTCACTGGGAACAACGGCGCGCACGGTCCACGCGCCGCGCAAGCTGGCGATCACGCTCAACCGTAGCGCCATCGCCGTCAGCGACGCGATCCACCCGATGCCAGCAATGAAGGCCGGCGGCGAGCGTCGACGCCACACCCGCTCCAGGAGCGGCAGCGTAAACAATCCGAGGTTGACGAGGGCGATCCCCCGAAAGACTCGCTCGCTCGCCTGGGGCGCCGACGGTTGACGGCTGCGGATCAACCGCTCGTTTCGGGCGGAGTAGAGCAACTCGAGTCCACGCTGGGCACCAAACGCCAGCAGGACCTGCGCGTAATGAACCGGGCTCACCCGAGCCGCATCAGCGCCAGCTCGATCGAGAGCCCCGGTCCCAGGGCGATCGCCAGTACCCGACCCCGTGTTCCGCAGCGCTGCATCTCCTCGAGCACGAAGAAGATGCCGGCGCTCGACGCGTTGCCGTTCCTGGCGAATACTGATCGCGAGGTCGTGAGCGATTGTGGAGGCAGGTCGAGAGCGCGCTCCATAGCGTCGACAATGCGCGGGCCTCCCGGGTGCGCCGCCACCGCGTCGATGTCGGCCAGACGGAGCCCGGCCTCCTCGAGGAAGGTGTCGACCGCGCCGCGCAGACGCGCCTCCACGACATCCGGAAGCTCGCGGCTCAGGATCACGCGAAGCCCGCCGTCGCGCAACTCGTATCCCAGGTGACGGGCGCCTTCCGGCACGAGGACCGTGCCGGCGTGCTCCAGGGTCCAGCCCCGCTGGCCATCATCACCACGCAGCACCACGGCTCCAGCGCCATCGGCGAAGACCATCGCGGCCACCAGGTTGTCGACCGACCGATCGTCGGGCTGGAACGTCAGCGAGGGGATCTCGACGGCAAAGAGCAGCACCGTGCGATGTGGGTAGGCGCGCAGGTAGTCCAGGCCCCGCGCCAGGCCTGCCACTCCGCCACCACAACCGAGCTCGGTGATGGGCAGCCGGGCAACCTCCGGCCGCAGACCGATCAAGGGGATCAGCTCGGCGTCGAGCGACGGCAGCACGACCCCGGTGCAGGAGATGCCGATCACGAGGCCGATGTCGGACGGAGCGATCCCACTTCGTTCGAGCGCTGTGCAGCACACCCGGCGGGCGAGCACCCGCGCGTGGTCGAGATAGGCGTCCGTTTGCTGACTCTGGGTGCGCCGTTCCATCAGGGAGGCCAGTGGCTGCGCGAAGTAGCGGGTCCGGGCCCCTTCCTCGCCCTGCAGCCTTGGCATGCGCCGCCCGCGGGCCCGGCCGAGCGCGTCCCAGACCTCGTCCACGGTGGCGGTGATCGCCGGCAGCGCCGTCGCCATGCCCGCGACGTGAGCGCGGCCGGCCGGCATCCTTATAGATGTCATCAGTGTGATGCTAGGCTGGCGCGATGGTCGTCCGTCCCGCCGAAGCTGAAGACCGGCCGCAACTCCTTGAGTTGATCAGGGGGTATTTCGCGTTCTACCGCGTCCCCTTCCCTGCCGGCTCCAAAGTCGAGCGCTTGCTCGATCTCCTCGAGCGGGATTCCACACTGGGCGTCCAGCTCGTCGCCGCGGCGGGAGGCCGCCTTCACGGCTTCGCCAGCCTCTACGCCTGTCTCGATACGCTGATTGCCGATCGCATTCTGGTCATGAACGACCTCTTTGTGGATCCGTCATCTCGCAATCGCGGCACCGGCGCCGCGCTCTTCGACGCCAGCCTGGCATATGTTTCGGCGCACGGTTACGCCCGCCTCGACTGGGTCACCGCGGCGGACAACTACGACGCCCAGCGCTTCTACGATCGCCACGGCGGCCGCCGCGGTCCGTGGATCTCCTACAGCGCGACCGTCGGCGATCGCTCCGGGCACTGAGCGGCGGCTACGAGCCTCAGGCGCTCTTTCGCTTGCGCTTGGCTGCCGGCTTGGCGCGGCTCTTAGACGCCAGTCGGGCCTGCTCGACGCTGGCCCGCAGCGCCGACATGAGGTCCTGCACCCCGGTTCCCGCCGGCACCTCGATCCCCGCCGGCCGGGCTGACGCCGCCCGGCCCTCGATCAGGGCGGTGAGCCGCTGGCGGTACTGATCGGGGTAGCGCTCGGGCTCGAACGGTCCGGACAGCGTGTTGATCAGCAGTGCCGCCATCTCGCGTTCGTTTTTCCGCAGGTCCCCCGGCCTGGCGGGTTCCAGCCCGGCGGTCGGCAGAATTTCATCGGCGTAGAACATCGTGGTCAGCACCATCAGGCGGCCCTGCGGGCGCAACGCGGCAAGGTATCGCTTGCGGCGCAGCACGAACCAGCAGATTGCGATCTTTCCTGTCTCGCGCATCGCGTCGACCAGCAGCCCATAAGCTCGCACGTAGTCCCGGTCGGGCACCACGTAGTAACTGACGTCGAAGTAAATCGGGTCGACAGCGGCGGCAGCGACGAACTGTTCGACATCGATGGCTCGCGTTCGCTCCGGGGCGAGCTCTTCCAGCTCGTCGCGATCGACTGTCACGTAGCGGTCCCTGGCGACCTCGAACCCTTTGACCACATCACCCGCGCTGACCGACTGCGGCATCGGTCGAACTGAATCGCTTCCCGGTGGCTGCTGATACGACCCCATCCGCCTCTGCCCGAGGCTGGGTTGGGGCTCAAGGTCATCCTCCCCTCTCGCGGCAATCTCCCTCCCCCGCTCGCCGGGGAGGGTCGGGGTGGGGGCCGGGACGTCGATGACTTTCTGGTGGCGGACTCGCTGGCCGCTGATGCGGTCGATCTCGTGGAAGCGCACGTCCTTCCGCCGGGTTGCCGGATACAGGCGGACCGGGACGCTCACCAGGCCGAAGCTGATCGTCCCCGACCATACCGCGCGCGCCATAGGTTGATTATGGCTTGGCTTCGTTCAGCCGGATACCGTCGCCGCCGATCGAACGCGGAACGGCTCGCTCGGAGGACCGGCCCCGAAGTCGGCGGAGCGGCTCACCGCGGCCCATTCGTTCGCTTCCGCGGCGCGGGCCCTGGAGGCCTTTTCGGCGGACTCGAGCGCAGCGGCGCCGAGCAACAGGCGCAGCGGCGGCTCATCGAGGCGGGCGATTCCGATGATGAGCTCGGCGGCTCGGGCCGGGTCCCCCGGTTGCCTGCCGTCGGTGGCGCTACGTGAGCGGATCACCGCACCCACCGACTGTTCGTAGTCCGCACTGACCGGTATGGTGCGCGTCGCCCAGTTGGTGCGGAACGCGCCGGGCTCGATGATCGTGACTTTGATGCCGAGCGGTTTGACTTCGTTGTTGAGGACCTCTGAGAAGCCTTCGACGGCGAACTTCGCGGTCTGGTACGCGCTCAGCCCTGGCGTCCCGCCGACGCGTCCACCGATGGACGAGAACTGGATGAAGTGACCCGAGCGCTGCTTGCGCAGCACGGGCAGTGCCGCCTTTGTGACGTTGACCACGCCGAAGAGGTTCGCCTCGATCTGCGCCCGGAAGACGACGTCCGGCATGTCTTCGATCGCTGTATAGATGGCGTAACCGGCATTGTTGACGACGACATCGAGGCGGCCAAACGCGTCGACCGCCAGCTTGACGGCCGCCTGCGCCGCCGCGGCGTCCGTGACGTCGAGCGCACACGTGCGCACGCGCTCACCGTACTGTCGGCCGAGATCGCCGAGTTGCTCGGGCCGGCGCGCGGTAGCCACCACGTAATCGCCATCCTCGAGGACGGCCCTGGCGAGCTCCCACCCGAAACCGCGGGAACTCCCCGTGATCAGCCACGTCTTTGCCATGAAATCTTCCTCCGTTGCCGCTCAGGCGGCCTGGTTCAGTTCCATCGGATAACCCGCCGCGCGCCAGGCCGGCAATCCGCCGTCGAGCATCCACGCGTCGTAGCCCTCGTCGCGCAGGACGCGCGTCAGGCGGGCGCTGGCTTCCTCATCGGGGCAGGTGCAGTAGGCAATGATGGTCTTGTCGCGGGAAAGACCGGGCAGCTCCTTGACCACGTCGGCGGCGTGCCGATTGTGGTTGAGGATCTCGCGGGGCGACACCCAAACCGCTCCCGGAATCCTCCCCCGGACGGCACCCTCGATGAATTGCGAGGTGACGTCCAGGACGATTGCCTGGCCAGCCTCGATCGCTTCCTTCGCTCGAGCCGGATTCATCCAGTAGGGAACAAACGCCATGTCTCTGCCTCCAATGCTTGTCGAGATCATTGAACGATTCACATGAATAAACCATTGACCGGGCGGGTATATTCCATGTGTGAGCACGAAAGTCGAAGGCAAGCCGGCGAAGGCGCTCTGGAAGCTGCTCCGGGACGACGCCTTTGCCAGTCTGAGAGACGATTTCACGGCCCGAGTCGCCGAGTGCAGCCTCTCCATGTCGCAGGGCAAGCTGATCCGCGAACTGGGCACGCCGCAGTCGCAGCGCGAGCTCGCCCGCCGGCTCCACTACGATCCGTCCAATATCAACGCCCTGGCCGACTCACTCGAGGCCCGCGGCCTGATCGAGCGCCGGGCGGACGCCTCGGACAGGCGTTTTCGCCTGCTGGCGCTGACGCCGGAGGGTGAGCGGCTTCGAGCGTCGTTGGAGGAGCTGCTGGCGCAGCCGCCGCAGTTCCTGGAACGGTTGACACCCGCTGAACAGAAACAGCTCTTGCAGTTGCTGGCCAAGCTGTTCGAGACGGACCGCCGCGAGGCTCGCTAACTCGGCCGTTCGAGCGGCCTGGTCAGTGCCGCGTCGGCTTCGCGCTGGAGGCGCGCTTCATTTCGCCGCAAAAACACGATCGCCGCGATGATCACCGCGACCCCGATGATCGCAAGGGCCAGATCGATGGACCCGGAAAGACGCAGGAGTTGCTGGCCGAGCAGGTAGGCGGCGACACCGTAGAGCGTCGACCAGATGATCCCGCCCGCCGCATTGAAGAAGAGGAAGCGGCGCCAGCGCATGCGGTTGACCCCGGCGAGGAAGGCCGCAAAGATGCGCAGTACAGAAATAAACCGCCCGAAGAACACCACCTTGGACCCGTGCTTGTCGAACAGGTACTGGCCAAGCCGAAGCCGGTCCTCCTCCAGCCGGATGTAGCGTCCGTAGCGTTTCACCAGCCGGTAGCCGCCGGTTCGGCCGATCACGTAGCCGATGTTGTCCCCGACGATCGCGCCCGCCGCCGAAGCAACGATGACCCAAAAGATCGAGAGCCGGCCCGTCGTCCCCGCGTAAATCGCGGCGGTAACCAGCATCGTCTCTCCCGGAACTGGGATGCCGATACTCTCGATGCCGACGAAGACGAAGACCGCCAGGTAGCCATAGGTCGCGAGCAGGCTGTCGAGGTTGCGCGCCAGGAAGTTCAACATTCGGGAGTGAGCCTACCGATGGCGTCGGATCCCGGGTATCGCCAGCGCGCCAGGCTGCCAAAGATCAACACTGGCATCGTGACGAGGGCGGCGATCACGAACAGCGCCGAGTAGCGGTTGGCACTGGCCAAGCCGGCGACGGCTGAGGTCGCGAGCGCGGCGCCGGTGAAAATCGCCGTCGCGAATAACGCCGTCGCGGTGCCCCGAGCCTCGGGGACGACGTCCGTCGCCCACGTCTGGAAGGTCGACTGCATGAAGGCGTATGCGCCACCTGCGAGAAGACTGGCCGCGAGGATGGTGACGACACTCTGGGTCGCCCCGGCAATCGCGTAGCCGATCAGCAGCATGGTGGCGCCACCCGCCAGAATGAGCGCGGCCGGCGTACGCCGTGCCACATAACCAAACGCGCGAGTGCAGACGAGCACGGATACGCCGTAGCTGGCGACGACGACCCCGGCGATGGCCGGACTCTGACCATTGGCCTCGAGCGCCGGGGCAAGGTACGTGACGAACCCGAACATCACGGCGCCGTTGATCACAGACAGCGCCAGCACGAGAACGGCCCAGCCGTGGCGCACCACGGTGGCCACCTGCTTGAGGGGATTCTGACTCGACCGCGCGAGCAGCGACTCCGGCATCCCGCGAAGGCCGATCGCGACCGCCAGCGCGATGACCCCGGGAATCAGGAAGAAGAAACGCCAGCTGAACACGTGGGCGGTGAGCCCAGCGCCGAGGGTGCCCGCCGTCGTCCCCAGCGCAACGAAGACCAGCACGTTCGCGATGGCCTGTTGCCGGACTTTGAAGGGGAAGCGGTCCGCCAGGTAGACCAACGTGGTCGGAAAGACGCCGCAGGCGATGCCGCCCGTAACGAAGCGGGCGACGAGCAGGGCCGTGAGGTTGGGCGACAGCGCGGAGAGCGCGTCGGCGAGGGCCGTCCCAACCAGCGCGACACGGATCACACGCACTCTTCCGAATCGATCAGCCAGCACGCCATAGAGGGTGGGCATCAGACCATAGGCGAGGTAGTAGAGACTCGCCACCCCGGAGACCGCGATGAGCGAGACATGGAAGCTCGCCGCCATCGGGATGAGCAGCGGTGCTACCGCGAAGCGATCGGCCATGGTGGCGAACGGGCCGAGATACAGAAGTCGCGGTACGTCCCGCCCCGCCGCCGCCAACGGTTCTCCCTCAGCCCGCCGCTTCTCGCACGCCGACTTCGTCGAGGTGCAGCAACAGGTCACGCGGGTCCTCATAGACTCGGTAGGCACCCGCCTGCTGCAACTCCTCCCGTCCGTAGCCGCCCGAAAGCAAACCAACCCCCAGCGAGCGCGCCCGTTGCGCCGCCAGGAGGTCCCATACGCTATCGCCGAAAACGATGGAGCTGGTGATGGCGACGCCGAGCCGGTCGGCCGCCGCGAGGAACAAATCAGGATCGGGCTTCGCATGCGCGACGTCGTCGCGGGTAATAATGACCTTCGGCTTGACGCCGAGCAACTCGATCGATGGTCCGGCGGTCCGCATGTTGCCGCTCGTCGCAATCGCCCAGGGCACGTTTTGCCGGTTGAGCCGCGCGAGCAAGTCGCGGGAACCGGGCAACGGGCGCACCTCCCCCAATCGCCGGACGAAGGCCTCCGCATGGCGGGCGCGTAGCGCGCTCGCTTCCTCGGCACTCAGCTGCTTGCCGGTCTCCCGAAGCAGGGCGTTGACGAACAGGCCGCCGCTCATCCCGATGCGCCGGTGGATCCGCCACACGGACAGTTCCATGCCGGCCTCTCCAAGGACTTCGTGCCAGGCGAGGACGTGTTGATAGACGCTATCGACCAGCGTGCCGTCGAGATCGAAGAGCAGTGCGGGGGGGCCTTCCGCCACAGACCAAGTGTGGCACGGTAGAGCTCGACCGCGACTCGAGGGTCGTTAACCCGCATTTAACGAACCGCCGATGCCCGATCGGCTCGCCACTGCTCACGCAGCTTCGTCCCGCTGGTTAGCGGACGGGCACTTCCTCCCCATCCTGAGACCAGCGCGTGTGGAAGGAGCCCTCCCGGTCGATCCGCTTGTAGGAGTGCGCGCCGAAGTAGTCGCGTAATCCCTGCACCAGGTTCGCAGGAAGGCGGTCACGCCGGTAGGCGTCGTAGTAGGCGAGCGACGAGGAGAAGGCGGGCACGGGAATTCCCCGGTCGACCGCAACGCTGAGCACACGCCGCCAGGCATCCTGGGCCGATGCCATCGCATCGCGGAAGTAGGGCGCCAGCAGCAAGTTCTTCAAGCCAGGCGACTCCGCGTAGGCATCCGTGATGCGATTGAGGAAACGGGCTCGAATGATGCAGCCGCCGCGCCAGATACGGGCGATCGCGCCCAGCTTCAGGTCCCAGCCGTACTCGTTGGAGGCGGCCTGCATCTGCTCGAATCCCTGCGCGTAAGCCACCATCTTCGAGGCGTAGAGCGCGCTGCGCACGTCGTCGACCAGCGATCCGGGCGCGGGAGCACGCAGGGTGCCGTTGGGCCCGGCGAGCGTCCGCGAGGCGACCTGGCGATCCGCCTTGAGCGCCGACAGGAATCGCGCGAACACCGCCTCGGTGATGGCGGTCACCGGGATCCCCAGGTCGAGCGCCGACTGCGAGGCCCACTTGCCCGTGCCTTTCTGCGCCGCCTCGTCGAGGATGACGTCGACGAGTGGCCGGCCGGTGAGGCGATCGCGCTTGGCCAGGACCTCGGATGTGATCTGGATCAGGTAGGACTCGAGGTCGCCCTTGTTCCACTCGGCAAAGATGCGCGAGAGATCTTCGGCGCCCAGCTCGAGCGCGTGGCTGAGAAGGTCGTAGGCCTCGGCGATCAGCTGGATGTCGGCGTACTCGATGCCGTTGTGGACCATCTTGACGTAGTGGCCGGCACCTCCCGGACCGATGTAGGTGCAGCATGGTTCGCCATCCACATGGGCGCTAATTTTCGTGAGCATCGGCTCGACCTGCTGATAGGCCTCAGGCGCGCCGCCGGGCATGATGCTCGGCCCATTCAAGGCGCCTTCCTCGCCGCCGGAGACGCCGGTCCCGATGAAGCGAAGGCCGCGTGCCTCCAGCGCCGTGCCCCGCCGCACGGTGTCGAGAAAGTAGGAATTGCCGCCGTCGATCAAGATGTCGCCGGGCTCCAGATAGGGCGCGAGATGCTCGATGGTCTCGTCGACCGGAGGTCCGGCCTTGACCATCATGAGGATCCGGCGTGGCTTCTCCAATTGGGAGACCAGTTCCTGCGGCGTGTGCGCCGGCGTGAAGGCGCCCTCCGTGCCGTACTGCTTCATGAAGTCGTCGACCCGCGACGTCGTGCGGTTGTACACCGAAACGCCGAAGTTCTTGTGGGCGAGGTTGCGGGCAAGGTTCATCCCCATCGTCGCCAGCCCAACGACGGCGATCACGCTCATCGTCGCGTGCCGCTCGCGCGCCGGAGACTGATGCCGAGCATTACCACGACGATGACCGGGATGAGCCACCATGCCAGCAGGTGGTTGGCGTTGAGGAATGCGCTCAGGGCCAGGCCGATAAAGACCGCTACCGCCATTGTCCAGTCGTCGCCCACGATGAAGTGATACAGGAATCGCGCGGCTGCGACGATCCAGGAAAAGGGAGGGGGCATCGACTATGCCGCCGGGCGCAGGCCCAGGACCCGGTTCCGCTCCAGGGTGATGTAGAAGAGAGCGGTCGCCGCGTAGAGAACTAGTAACCCGGGGATCGAGGCGTCACCACCCGGCCACTCGACCCCCAGACCCTCGAGCGCCCAGAAGGTGCCGAAGGTGGTGAGCAGGACACCGACGATCAGCTGAAGCAAGCTCCGTGGAATCCGTCGAACGCTGCGGTGAAGGAGAAGCCCGATCCCACCGACGATGATGATCGCTCCCACGCCGCCGATCACCGCACCACCCAACTGGTTCGCGCCCGCGCCGAAGCTGACCACGATGATGGCCACCTCGAGACCCTCGAGAACGACCCCCTTGAAGGCAAGAAACCAGGCGGTCCAGTCCATATCGGGGCGGCTCCAGAGCTCGCCATCACCGAGAGGGTCGCTGCCGCCGATCCCGGCGAGCCCCCGGGCGGCGACTCGCATGATGCCCTTGCGAAACCATTGCAGGCCGAAGACGAGCAGCAAAGCGCCGATCACCAAACGAAGCGGACCGACCGGAACAACACTCAGCGCGGCACCGAGGATAACCACGATCACGGCCAGCACACCGAATCCGGAGGCCGCGCCAATGATTGTGGAGCGCCACCCGCGAGTTGCCCCAACGCCGACCACGATCGTTACCATCTCGATCGCTTCAACGGCCGAGGCGAGGAACGTCGTGATCAGGACTGCCCAAAGGCCCGTCATGTTTTGACTCTACTGGTTTGGGGCCGGTCCGTCACGCTACTTTTGAGTGAGTCCCCCGCCTCCTCCGACTGGTGTACCAATAGAGGATGGGCGCCAGCGGCACCGACATCGCCAGCACGGAGACGCCGGCCCCATCGCGGCGACCGAAACTCTCGGTTACGGCGCCGGCCGACCCGGGATTCGCTGCCCTGCGGCGCGCCGCACGCGCGACGATCGTCATTCCGCCGGTCCTCGCCTTCGACACGCTCGTCCTCCACGGAGGACAGAATGTCATCTTCGCCGTCTTCGGATGTTTTGCGCTGCTCGTCATGTCCGACTTCGGCGGTCAGCGTCCAGCGCGCGCGCTCGCCTACCTCACGGCCACGCTCGTGGGCGCGCTGCTGGTCGCGATCGGCACCCTGGCATCGGCCTCCGCCGGCCTCGCGGCCGCCGTGATGTTCGTCGTCGGTTTGGCGATCGCGTTCAGCCGCGTCTTCGGCGGCTATCTGGCGGCGGCGCAGACCGGCATGCTCCTCTCCTTCGTGATCGCGGTCTCCATCCCGGCGTCCGCCTCCGCGATTCCCGCCCGCGTGGGCGTATGGATGATGGCCGGACTCATCTCGACGCTGGCCGGCGTCTTTCTGTGGCCACGCTTCGAACGCGTCGGGTTGCGCAAGCAAGCGGCGAAGGCCTGCCTGGCCGTGGCCAACCTGGTCGAAGCGATGCGCGCAAACGACCCTGCGCTACCGCGGCTGATCGAGACGGCGCGGCAGGCCGAGCGGGCCGCCCGGGAGGCGTACACCGCGACGGCGAAACGTCCGGCCGGCCCCACCCGGCGTGACCGCGCCTTCGTCCAGCTGCTCACCGAGTTGCAGCGCACCGTCGACATCATCGAACGGCCCTTTCAGCAACCGCGCGTTTCGATGCGGCCATGCATCGCAGAAGGTGATCACCTCGCTGCCGTGACCGTGTCCGCACTCCGTGGGAGCGCCGATGTGCTCACCGGCGGGACGCCGCCTGACCTGCGCGCGGTTGACGAGGCGCGCGATGCCCACCGAGCCGCGCTCGACCGATGGGCCGCCGAGCAGTTGCGGGCCGGCCGGCCGGTCGACGAGGTTCTCGATGGCCTCGATGTCGATCACACCCTGCGCGTCGTGGGCTATATCGCGATCGCCCTCGGCACCAATGCGGTGATCGCCGTCGGTCGGCAGCCGGATGATGCGGTGAGCCTGCCAGTGACGGCACCGCGCCTCGAAGGCGTCCGTGGGACCGCCATCCGCGTCGTGCGAACCGTCCGCACCCACCTCGAACCGACGTCGACCGTCATGCAAAACGGCCTGCGGGTCGCGGTTGGCCTGGCGCTCGCGGTGCTGGTGGCTCGCATGCTGGGACTCTCGCATGCCTTCTGGGTCGTGCTCGGCACGCTCCAGGTTCTGCGGTCCACCGCCCTCGGTACCGGGCGCACCACGGTGGAGGCGTTGATCGGCAACGTGATCGGCGTGGTGATCGGCGGCGTGTTCGCGATCCTCGCCGGCAACCATCCGCTCGTGATGTGGGCGGCACTGCCTATCGCGATCTTTGTGGCGGCCTACGCCGCGACCGCGGTGGGCTTTGCGGCGAGCCAGGCCGCCTTCACCATCAACCTGATCGTCATCTTCAATTTGATCTCACCGGCGGGCTGGCGGGTGGGGCTGGTTCGCATCGAGGATCTCGCAGTCGGGGCGGCGATCAGCGTCGTGGTCGGGCTGCTCCTCTGGCCACGTGGGGCCCGGCGCGAGTTCGCCCGCAGCGTCGCGGGTTTTTACCATGCGGCCTTCGCCTACGTCGATCGGTCGTTCGACCGGGTCCTCGGCTTCCCGGCGCCGGCCGGCCCCGACCCGGCTCGCCGCTCGGTGATCCAGGCCGCCGAGCGCGCCGGCGAGGCGTTCGATGCCTTCCTCAATGAACGGTCCGCCCCCTCACTCGACCCGCAGACGGCCGGCTTCCTGCTCGCCGCGGGCAACCACGCGATCCTGGCAGGGGACCTGCTCGACGTCATTTCCACACGGCTGGGGTATCAGGCGAACGGTTGCCCCGAGGGGGCGCGTTCGGCGCGCGCGCAGGTGCGCATCCTGCTCGACGGATTTTCTCGCCTGGCTGATCGGCTCGCTCTTGAAAAAGAGGACGGCGCTATCGAGCCCGTCTCACAGCGGGCCCTCCGCGCCGCCGCGCTCGACTGCTTGCGCCACTGGCGGAACGATGACAGCGCCGGGCGCGGCGCGCTGGCGGTCGTGATGGCCGGCGAGTGGGCGCAGAACCTGGCGCGGCTGGAAGACGACCTCAAAGAGCCGGTGGCGCAGGCCGTGCATGCGGCGCGGACGCCGTGGTGGCGCTGAGGCCTCTTACCCTCCCCCGCTTGCGGGGGAGGGCAGGGTGGGGGCTACGTGCCGGTGGATCGGCTCGGAGACCGCAATCGGATCGCTGGCCGGAAAGGTCTCCATCAAGGCCTCGTCCAGCGCGTCGTACCAGTCTCCGCCGTCGTCGCTCGCGTCAGTTGCGGGGTTCGGGGGCAATCTTGTCGAGCTCAGCGAGGTCGGCTGGGGCGAGTTCCAACGCCGCGGCGCCGAGGTTTTCCTCGAGGTGCGCCACCCTCGACGTTCCCGGAATCGGGAGCATCACCGGCGAGTGCGCCAGCAACCAAGCGAGCGCGACCTGACTCGGCTTGGCATTGTTTCGGCGCGCGATCTGCGCGACAGCACCATCGGCAAGCGCTCCACCTTCGACCGGGCGCCACGGGAGGAACGCGATTTGCTCCAGTGAGCAGAAGTCCAGGACGGGCTCCGAAGTGCGTTCAAAAACGCTGTAGCGGTTCTGGACCGAGACGATCGGCGTGAACTTTTGCGCCCGCTCCACCTGCTCAACGGTCACGTTCGACAGTCCGATGTGCCGGATCTTGCCCTGGGCTTTGAGTTCCACCAGCGCGCCGACCGATTCCTCGAACGGGACCTTCGGATCGGGGCGGTGAAACTGATAGACATCGATTTGTTCGACGCGGAGGCGCTTCAGGCTGCCCTCACAGGCGGCGCGTAGGTGCTCCGGGCGCCCATCGGGTTCCCACTCGCCGGGCCCAGGACGGAGGAGCCCACCTTTGGTGGCAATCACCAGATCCTCGGGATAAGGATGCAACGTCTCCGCGATCAATCGCTCGCTCACCTCGGGACCGTAGGAATCGGCGGTGTCGATGAAGTTGATCCCGAGCGCCACCGCCCGCCGCAACACACGCTTGCATTCCTCCCGGTCGGCCGGTTCACCCCAGATCCCTTCCCCGGTGATGCGCATGGCGCCGAACCCAAAGCGATTGACCGGGAGGTCACCGCCGATATCGATGGTTCCCGCGAGTGCGGCCGTGATTGTGCCCGTCCGATCTGCCATGACGTCCTCCTTGCTACTGGCCGGCTATTCCCTACTCTAGGCGCAGGTCCGGGTACGATGCCACGATGAAGCTCGGTCTCAACCTGCCCTACGAAGGGAGCCTCGCCTTCCCCGAAGCGGTCGAGCTGGCTCAACGCGCCGAGGCCCTCGGCTTCGAATCGGTCTGGATGCCAGAGGCGTATGGGACGGATGCCATCTCCATCCTCGGCGCCCTGGCCGCCCGCACCGAGCGCATCCGGCTCGGCACCGGAATCGTCAACGTGTTCAGTCGGACGCCTGCCCTTCTCGCGCAGACGGCGGCCACGCTCGATCTGATCTCCGGCGGCCGCTTCATCCTCGGGCTCGGGACGAGTGGCCACCAGGTGGTGAGCGGTTGGCACGGGATGGCGTTCGACCAACCGCTCGTGCGCATGCGGGAAACCATCGCCATCGTCCGCCAGGTGCTTCGGCGCGATCGCCTGATCTTCGAGGGTGAGGTCTTCCATCTCGACAAGGGTCTCAAGCTCCTGGCGCGGCCGGTTCGCGAGACGGTGCCCATCTATCTCGCGACGCTCACCCCCG